>Ga0315338_1000244_pt1 | contig 176587 bp, 158 predicted proteins | sample ASW8metaG_FD_204518 | JGI IMG/M metagenome (GOLD analysis project Ga0315338, IMG submission 204518) | Ammonia-oxidizing marine archaeal communities from Monterey Bay, California, United States - ASW #8 | ecosystem: Environmental > Aquatic > Marine > Coastal | place: USA: California | collected...
GTGGATGTGGAGCGCCGCCGCGCCATCATGCGCCACCACTCCGCCACCCATTTGCTGCACGCCGCCCTGCGCCGCGTGCTGGGCGACCATGTGCAGCAGAAAGGCTCGCTGGTGGCGCCGGACTACCTGCGCTTTGACTTCGCCCACGGCGAAGCCCTGAGTGCCGAGCAGCGCGAAGAGATCGAGACCCTGGTCAACCGTCAGATTCTCGAGAACGCGGCGGTGACCACCGAGTTGATGGATATGGAAGCGGCCAAGGACGCCGGCGCCATGGCCCTGTTCGGAGAGAAATACGACAGCGAAGTGCGGGTGCTGACCATGGGCAGCGACGGCTTCTCCAAGGAGCTGTGCGGCGGTACCCATGTGCAGCGGACCGGCGACATCGGCCTGTTCAAGATCACCCTGGAAACCTCCGCCGCCGCCGGCGTGCGCCGCATCGAAGCGGTCACCGGCGAGTACGCGCTGGCGCGGGTGCGCCAGCAAGAGCAGGCGCTGGGCGAAATCGCCGCGACCCTGAGAAGCGGGCCGGAGCAGGCCGCCGAACGGGTCGGCGCCCAGACCCGCCGGGTGCGGGAACTGGAAAAAGAGATTGAACGACTCAAGCAGAAACTCGCGTCCGGCGCCGGTGGCGACCTGACGGCCGAGGCCCGTGATGTCCAGGGCGTGAAGGTGCTGGCCACCAGCGTCGATGGCGCCGACGCCAAAACGCTGCGCGTCACCATGGACAAGGTGAAGGACAAACTGGGCTCCGGCGTGATCCTCCTGGCCGCCGCCGAAGGCGACAAGGTGTCGCTGGTGGCCGGTGTCACCAAGGACCTCACCGACCGGGTCAAGGCCGGTGATTTGATGAAACACGTTGCCGAGCAGGTCGGTGGCAAAGGCGGCGGCCGGCCGGATATGGCGCAGGGCGGCGGCAGCGACGCGGCGGCTCTGCCGGCGGCGTTGGAGAGTGCGTATCGGTGGGTGGCGGAGCAGCTCTGACCACCCTCACATGAAAATCAGGGGCGCAAATGCTATGCTTGCGCGCCTCTTTTGGCAGAAACCAAGTCACTATGGCTCTAATTGTCCAGAAATACGGCGGCACCTCGGTAGGCACCGTCGAACGCATTCAGGCCGTCGCCGAACGGGTGGCGCGCTTCCGGGAACGTGGTGATCAGGTGGTCGTGGTGGTCTCCGCCATGAGCGGTGAAACCAACCGCCTGATCGAATTGGCCAACGGCGTGCACGACAACCCGCCGGCGAGGGAGATGGACGTCCTGGTCTCCACCGGCGAGCAGGTCACCATCGCGCTGCTGTCCATGGCGCTGCAGAAGCTCAACGTGGGCGCCCGTTCCTACACCGGCGGCCAGGTCGCCATCCGCACCGACAACACCCACTCCAAGGCCCGCATTGAAGAGATCGACGACCGCAAGATGCGCGCCGATCTCGACGCCGGCCGGGTGTGCGTGGTGGCCGGCTTCCAGGGCATCGACCAGGACGGCAACATCACCACCCTGGGCCGGGGCGGCTCGGACACCACCGCGGTGGCCCTGGCGGCGGCGCTGAAAGCCGACGAGTGCCAGATCTACACCGATGTGGACGGGGTTTACACCACCGACCCGCGGGTCGTGGACACCGCCCGCCGTCTGGACAGCATCACCTTCGAGGAAATGCTGGAAATGGCCAGCCTGGGTTCCAAGGTGTTGCAGATTCGTTCGGTGGAATTCGCCGGCAAATACAACGTGCCGCTGCGCGTACTGTCCAGTTTTCAAGAGGGCCCGGGCACCCTCATTACCGTCGACGACGAGGTGGATATGGAAAAGCCGGTTATCTCTGGCATCGCTTTTACCCGTGACGAAGCAAAGATCACCGTACGCGGCGCGCCGGACACTCCGGGCATTGCCTTCAAGATTCTCGGGCCGGTCAGCGACGCCAACATTGAAGTGGACATGATCGTGCAGAACGTGGGCGCCGACGGCGCCACCGACTTCACGTTCACCGTGCACCGCAACGATTTCGCCAAAGCCAAGGAGGCCCTCAAGCAGGCCGCCGAGGAACTGGGCAACCCGGAAATCATCGGTGACGACAAGATCGCCAAAATCTCCCTGGTGGGTGTCGGCATGCGCTCCCACGCCGGTGTCGCCAGCAAGATGTTCCAGACGCTGGCCGCCGAGGGCGTGAACATCACCATGATCTCCACCTCCGAGATTAAAGTCTCCGTGGTGGTGGCCGAGAAATACCTCGAATTGGCGGTGCGTGCGTTGCATCAGGCCTTCGAGCTGGACCAGCCGGCGGCGTGATGCCGGGGCCCGCCCGGTGATTGCATTCACGGGGCGGGCGTGGCTAGTCTCTAGGGAGACTTTCCTAATCTGATGCGGCATAATGCCGGCCTCGCTCACCAGGGAGCCGGGCCGTCCGCATGATGGAACACAAGGATGACGGGTCCTCTCACACCTGGTGTGCGGGAACGCGCTCACTGAACAATCTGATGGACCCAGGAGGGATTTTCCATGCTGATACTTACGCGTCGCGTCGGCGAGACGTTGATGGTCGGCGACGATGTCACCGTCACCGTGCTTGGCGTCAAAGGCAACCAGGTCCGCATCGGTGTTAACGCCCCGAAGGAAGTCGCGGTGCACCGCGAAGAGATCTACCAGCGGATTCAACACGAAAAAAGCAGCGACACCGGCGAGAATGCCTGATTTTTGGGCTGTATTTTTCGCGCAAGCTGGTATCATGCGCGGCTAAATCGTTATCCAACGATCGAAAAATCCGAGTTCCGGAGAGGTGGGTGAGTGGCTGAAACCAGTTCCCTGCTAAGGAACCATACGCATTGCGCGTATCGAGGGTTCGAATCCCTCCCTCTCCGCCATACACAAAAAAGCCCGGCCAACGCCGGGCTTTTTTGTGTATGGCGGAGAGGGAGTTGATGATTCGAACCCTCCGTTCGACCGAACGGCGCAACGCGCCGTGAGGGGCGTTGCCGCCCAGCGGCAACGGGGCGCAGCCCCGAGCGCAGCGAGCCAATCCCTCCCTCTCGGCGCGCCCCAGCGCGCCCAAACCTCTCACTCAGCAGCGCCCTTCGCGGTCCTCCAACCAGCCCCCAATATCTTCTCCCTCCATCGGCCGCGCAATATAGTACCCCTGCATGAAATCGCACCCGGTTTCGCGGAGGAACGCCAGAGCCGCGTCGGATTCCACCCCTTCGGCGATCACCTTCAGATCCAGTTGGTGCCCCAAATCCACCGCCGATTTGATAATGGTGCGTGCTTCCCGGGAATGGTCCGCCGCGATGACGAAGGCTTTATCCAGCTTCAACTCGGAGAACGGCAGTTTGGCCAGCTGCACCATGGAGGAATACCCCACGCCGAAATCGTCGATCGCCAGTTGAAACCCTTTCATGCGCAGCCGGGTGAGCAGGTCCAGCGCCAGCACGCCGTCTTCCATGGCCGCCGTCTCGGTGAGTTCCAGCGTTAAATGGCGCGGCTCCAGACCGTACCGTCGGCACAGGGCCACCAGCTTATCCGCCATATCGAACCGGGTCAGGCAGGAGGCGGACAGATTCACCGCCATGGTCCAGTGCTCGGCCTTCGCTCCGCCACTTCGTAACAGGGCCGCCATAGCGGCACAGGCCTGGACGACTACCTTGCGGGTAAGGGGCTCTATCAACCCTTCGCGTTCGGCGAGGCGAATAAAGCGGTCCGGGGCGATGGGTCCCCACTGGGGGTGCCGCCAGCGGGCCAGCGCTTCGAACCCGACAACAGGATTGCCCTCGGCACAACTGACCTTGGGCTGATACATCAGGCGGATCTGGTCATTATCGATGGCGTCGGCGAGCATTGCCGGGGTGATGTCCTGCTCGGGGCTCACCGGAGCCTGGCGCGGCTGGCGGCTTGGCGGCGGTTGCTGGCCCAGCAGAGCACGCAGATCGCGGATCGAAAAGGGTTTGGGGAGCACACCGGTCATGTGCAACCGGTGCTGGCTGGCGGCCCTGCCGGCCGCATCTATGACCCGGCTGCCCAGCCCGCTGGAGATAATCAGGCCTGCGTCGCAGTGACGCTCGGCGAGATGGCGGATTACTTCCACGCCGTCCATCGCTGGCATCACCAGGTCGAGCAGAATGTGGGTGGGCTGCCAGGTGTCGAGTATCTCGAAGAAAGTGTCCGGCAGGGTGGTGACCTGGCATTGGTAACCCAGGCTCGAGACCATGCTGCAAACCGTCTGACCGATGTCAGGGTCGTCATCAAGAACCAGGAGCCGAGGTATCGTTTCTGATTGTTGTGATGGCGTCATCTTGGCACCTCGTCGAGAGCGTCGCGGATCTTTTGCGCCAGATCCGTCTTATGGTAGGGCTTTTCCAATAAATGCACGCCGGGGTCCAGACGGCCGTGGTGGACAATGGCGTTTTCAGTGTAGCCGGAGGTGTAGAGCACCGGCAGCTCGGGCAGACGCTGCCGCGCGAGCCGCGCCAGTTCCGGCCCGTTCGGGCCGCCGGGCATGATCACGTCGGTGAACAGCAGGTCGACTTCTTGTTCGGAAAGCCGCTCCAGGGCGTCATCGCCGTTGGCGGCGCTGATCACCCGATAGCCCAGCTCGCGCAGTTGTCGGGCGGCCTGGTCGCGCACCTCGTCATCGTCTTCCACGACAAGTACTGTTTCCTGGCGGTTGGTGAACCGCACCGGGCAAGCTGGTGGAAGCGGCTCCTGCCGCTCACGGTCCGCCCGGGGCAGGTAGAGTTTTACCGTGGTGCCTTCACCCGGCTCGGAGTAAATCTTGATATGGCCGCGGGACTGCTTAACGAAACCGTATACCATGCTCAAACCCAGGCCGGTACCCTTGCCCTTGGGCTTGGTGGTGAAAAAGGGGTCGAATACCTGTTTCAGTGTGGTCTCCGGGATGCCGGCACCGGTATCCGAGACCACCACCTGAACGTAGTCGCCGGCAACCACTTCGGAATGGCGGTTGGCGTAATCCTGGTCCAGGCTGACGTTGGCGGTTTCAAGAACGATGCAGCCTCCGCCGTCCATGGCGTCGCGGGCGTTGAGGCATAAATTGAGAATCGCCGACTCCAGCTGCCCCGGATCAATGAACGCCGGCCAGGGCGTCGGGCAAGGCACGATATCGATCTCCAGATGTTCGTGCAGCGAGGGGCGAAGAAGGGGGGCAAGGCCGTGAATCAGTTCGTTGACGTCGACGATCTGCGGGGCCAGTGGCTGGCGCCGGGCGAAAGCCAGCAGCCGGCGCGTCAGCTCCGCCGCCCGTTCCGCCGCGCCGCGGATCAAGCCCGCGGAAGCCCGTAATGGCGAGGCCTCTTCCAGTTGCTCTTCGAGTAACTCGGAATTACCCAGAATCACCGTTAACAGGTTGTTGAAATCATGGGCGACGCCGCCGGTCAGCTGACCGATGGCTTCCAACCGCTGCGACTGCTGGAGCTGCTCCTCCAGCGCCAGATGTTCGGTGATGTCGGTGTTGATGGCCAGGATGGCGTCCGGCTGGCCGTGGTCGTCGGCGACCAGGCTCCAGCGCGCGTCTGAGATCACGGTTTTGCCGTTCACGCCGTGGCTGGCCAGGCGGCCGGCCCATTGGCCGCTGAGCAGCAGCTCCCGGGTGGCGGCTTTCAGGACACCCGGGTCCTCGCCGAGCACCTCATCAATGCGCTGTCCCAGGGCCTGGCTCTGGCGCCAGCCGTAGATGCCCTCGGCGGCCTGGTTCCAATAGGTAATACGGCGATCCAGATCGAGCACCATGATGGCGTCGCGGGATTTATCCAGCAGGGCGGCCTGTCGGGCCAGATTGGTGAGGAAGTGGCGGCGCTCGGTGACATCGCTCATACCGCCCACCATACGCAGGGCGTCGCCGTTCTCATCGCGGATTACGTAGCCGCGATCCGACACATAGGCCACGCTGCCGTTCTTGCGTATGAAGCGGTACTCCGCTTCCCATTTCTGCTGCTGGCTGTAAATGACCCTTTCAATATCGGTGAGCACGCGCTTTTTGTCGTCCGGATGAATGCGCGTGGTCCAGGAACGGCTGTCCCGTTCCAGGTCTTCGGCACTGTAGCCGAACAGGGTTTCCATGCCTTCGCTCCACCACAACCGGTCAGTGGACGTGTTCCAGTCCCAGATCGCATCGGCGGTGGCGCGGGCGGCGGCCTCAAAGCGGATTTTTTCTTCGCGTAAAGCATTGGCGGCATTGCGCTGTTCGCTGATGTCCTGGAAGGCGCCATCGACGCGGACGACTTTGCCCACCTCATCAAACACGGGTTCGCCCAGAGCGCGTACCCAGAATGGCTGTCCGGTGGCGGTGACGACCCTTAGTTCTTCGTCGTAGGGCTGCCCCCGCTTGACGCAGGCGGCGAACAGGGACTGTACCTTGGGTTGGTCCTCCGGGGCATAGAAACTGAGCGAATCCTCCAGGGCCATGCGTGTGTCGTTGCCAAGGTCATGCAGAGCGAGAATTTCCGGTGACATGGAAACCTGCCCGGAGCCCACATCCACGCTCCAGGCGCCGACCCGAGCCAGCCTCCCGGCGATGCCGGTGAGTCGCTGGGTGTGTTGCAGTTGCATTTCAAAGGTCTTGAGCTCAGTAATGTCCTGAACCGTGCCCTGCAGATACATCGGCCGACCGTGATTGTCCTTATGCAATTCTCCACGCTCATGCAAGTGGCGTTGTCCACCTTGGGGTAAATTGATGCGGTACTGAATATCCAAAGGGGTGTGGCCGGCGAGGGCGTCTTTGCGGTAGTCGAGCAGGCGGCGCCGGTCGTCGTTGTGCACGCATTGGAGAAAACGCTCGAAGCGGCCGTCCAAGTCTTTCGGGGACAGGTCGAAGATGCGGAAGGTCTGCTCCGACCACTTGAGAGTCTGACTATCCAGATGGAAGGTCCAACTGCCGATCCGGCCGATGCGTTGCGACTCCTCCAAATGAGCGGCGCGACGTTCGGCCTTATGGAGGGCGCGGTCCCGTTCGTCGACGGCGTCCTGTAGCCGCTGATTCTGTCGGCGGAGCTCCAAATGCATCATCACCTGGTCTGCCAGCAGCGCCAGATAGTTCGCCTCGGCCTCGCTCAGATGCCGGGGCCGGTGATCCATGACACAGAGTGTGCCGAGGGCCTGACCGTCCGGGGAGACCAACGGGGTGCCGGCGTAGAAGCGGATACCGTTAGGGTCGGTGACCACCGGGTTATCGGCGAAGCGGTGGTCGAGCCGGGTATCCGGAATGATCAGCGGGCCGGTGCCGCGAATGGTGTGGTCGCAGAGCGCGATGTCGCGTTCGGTTTCCCGGATATCAAGCCCGACGGACGCCTTGAACCACTGGCGGTGACGGTCCACCAGGGTGACGGTGGAGATCGGGCACTCGCAGAGCGCCGCCGCGCGCTGCACGATGTCGTCGTATTCGTGTTCCGGGGCGCTGTCCAGAATATTGTAGCTGGCCAGGCTTTCCAGCCGGGCCCGCTCCGTCTCTGACATCCCCTTGTCCTGCATCAGGGTCCCCCTCCCCGCATGGCGCGGCGCGGTAATACGGCGCGCCGTATACATACTATCTATCGCCTTTTTTCGAATATGCCATAGCCGCCAACACGGCGCCATCCAACGCATTTCTCGGCGGAAGGGCGGAAAACTTGAGTGCTGCGGGCCCGTTCACCAATCGTTCACAATAACGCCACAACGTTTCACGGTAATAAGTTGTACAAACGTACCAATAAAACAAGAACAGGAAGGTGCTATGACCGTGAAAGGCGTGCGTCGGGTGTCGACGTATTGGTTACTGCTGCTTTTGGCTCTCGGCCTTACCGCTTGTGGGGGCGGTTCGTCCTCGTCGGACGACCGGCAGGCGAATAACCCGCCGGCGCCCTCCGAGCCGGAACCGGAACCGGAGCCGCCCACCGAACCCGAACCGGAACCCGAACCGCAGGCCCTGAACCGCTTTCAGTTCGCCAACGGCTGCTACCACCTGTACGCCGACGGGCGCTACCTTAGTGGTCTGGACGGGCGCTACGGTGTGACCCTGGACCCCGGTCGGGCGGCGTCGTTTTATATGAAGCCCACGGCACTGGGTTCCTATCTGCTGCTGTCCGATTACCGCCGCGATCCCGGCCAGGCCGGCGACAAGGAGCTGCTGGGTATCTCCGACCCGGCCGGCGAGCTGCTCGACGGCGGCGGTCGCTTGATCGCGGAAGTCAGCTACCTGGTCGCCGGCCTGGGCGACACCCTGAACCTGGTATTGGATCCGGTGGCGCCCTTGGGGGGCGTGCTGCGGGAACTGGGCGAGAGCCTGGAGGTGGCGGGCACGCGCCTCGGCGACCGTACCCCGCGGCCCACGCTGGGCAAGGTGGACCAGGCCAGTGATCTGGCGGTGTGGAATCTCAACCGCAGCGAAGGCGAGACCTTCACGGTGGCCTCCGACGCCACCGGGCTGTTGCTCACCGTGGGCGAGGACGCGCTGACCCTGGCATCGCCGTCGCTGGAGAGCGAAGCCAACCGTTTCCACCTGCTCCCCGCGCAGGGTTGTGACGCCTATCCGGAAGCGGAGCTCAACGCCACCGTGGCCGAGGAAGGCCCGGCCAACTATCTGCGCGAGGTGCCCCGTTTCCAGAACGTGGAAGGGCTGGACGACGATGATGTGTTCGGCTTCGTCGACGCGCACAGCCATATTTCCGCCTATGAATTTATCGGCGGCCGGGTCAATTACGGTGACCCTTTCCATCCCTTCGGTGTCGATCATGCCCTGGACGACTGCGCCGTCAATCATGGCCCCCAGGGACTCACCGGTCTGGTGGAGCAGGTCACCAGCAGTCCCGGGCCCCACGCCACCGAAGGCTGGCCGGGCTATGAGTTCTGGCCGCGTCACAACTCGCTGCAGCATCACCAGAGTTACTACCGCTGGATCGAGCGGGCCCATCTCGCCGGTCTGAAAATCCTGGTCAACCATCTGGTGCACAACCAGGTGCTGTGTCAGCTCAACCCCCAGAAGCAGAACGATTGCGACACCATGGCGGCGATCGAAATGCAGGCCGAGCAGATGCACGCCATGCAGGACTATATTGACGCCCAGCACGGCGGCCCCGGCGAGGGCTGGTTCCGCATCGTCACCGATCCGGCCCAGGCACGGGACGTGATCGGCGAGGGCAAGATGGCGGTGATCCTCGGCGTGGAGGCCTCCAAGGTGCTCAATTGCGGCGAGTTCCTGGGCGCGCCGGAATGCACCCGCGAGCAGATCGTCGAGCGGCTCGACCGTCTCTATGCCATGGACGTGCGCAGCCTGTTCCCGGTGCACAAATTCGACAACGCCTTCGGCGGCCATTTGCCGGATTTGTCTTCGGGCATCGGCATCGGTCCGGTGCTCTACGCGGGGAACATTCTGGAAACCGGCCACACCATCGAATTCGAAACCTGCGCCCACGGCCACGGCGACGACGCGCCGCCGGCATCGTCCCTGCCGGACCCCCTGGCGCCGCTGGGCCTCATCGACCAGCTGCTGTTCCAGCTCGACTACGTCGGCGACCGCTTCCCGGCCACGCCGGAGCAATTGGCGGAATACGACCCGCGCCGGGGCACCGATCATCTTTGCAACAGCCGTGGCCTGTCCGACCTGGGCTTCTTCCTGATCGAAGAATTGATGAAGCGCCGCATGATGATCGAAACCGATCACATCAGCCGCAAGGCGGCGGAACAGATTCTGGAACTGACCGGCCGGCGCGGTTACCCGGTGATCAACAGCCACGGCTCCTGGGGCGGCACCGAAGCGCTGCGCGACCGCGTCGCGTCACAGGGCGGCGTGGCCGCGTCGTTCGGCAGCGTGCGCGGCGCCTGGGTGGACGAACTGACCCGCGACGGCCAGCGCCCCCGTGACGAGGCGCTCAAGGTGGGGCCGTTCGGCGGCGCCGGCTTTGCCTCGGACGTCAACGGCATCGCACAGCTGGCGAGCAACCCGGGCACCGAGGACCAGCACGACGACCTGTATCCGTTCCAATCCGTGGACGGCCGTGTGCGCTTCGACGTGCAGCGCACCGGTGACCACGAATTCAGCCTCTACGAGGGCAGGGGCGTGGCGCACTACGGCCTCTATGCGGATCAGATCGCCGACATGATCGCCAACAGCGACCGCCCCCGGGAGCAGATCGAAGACGCGGTGAACCAGCTGTTCACCTCCGCGGAAGCCTATTTGCGCATGTGGGAAAGACTGGAGCAGGCCCCGCGATGAACGGGGCGGCCAACACCAACAGGGGAACGACCATGAACGGCAAAACATCCTGGCTATCGCTACTGACGTTGATGCTGGGGCTGACACTGGCCGGCTGCGGCGGTGACTCCGGCGGCGACGGCGGCGCCACGCCGTCACCGACGCCGAACCAGCCCGAGGAAGAAGAACCGGACCGCTTCACCGAGGGCCGGACTTTTCTGATCGAGCCCGGCGAAGGGGCCACCGAGGACATGGTCAACGCCATGATCCAGCTGCGCCCCCGGGACACCCTGGAATTCGCCTGCGGCTATTTCGATCTGGATCAGGGCCTGCTGATCCAGGCCACCGAGGACGTGCTGATCAAAGGCTGCGGCAAGGACGAAACCGTGCTGTCGTTCCGCGACAGCGCCAACGTCACCGGCCTGGAAGCGCTCAACGTGCGGGGCATCACCGTGCGTGACCTGACCATCCTCGACTCCCCCGGCGACGCCTTCAAACTCAAGGGCGTCAAATGGGGCACGCTGAGCAACGTGCGCGCGATCTGGTCCGGTGGCGGCGGGCCGATCACCGAGGACAATTATCCGCAGCGCCTTAACGTGGCCTGCACCGCGCCGCCGTTCAACGAGGGCGACCCGGCCCCGGACTATGTGCCCAGCTCCGACAGCGGCCGCTACGGCATCTACCCGGTGGAGTCGGAGAACATTCTGGTGGAGGAATCGGAGTCCGTGGGCGCCTCCGACGCCGGCATCTACGTGGGCCAGACCAACACCGCCATCATCCGCGACAGCCGGGCGGTGTATAACGTCATGGGCTTCGAGATCGAAAACGTCCAGGGCGGTGAATACGACTCCAACCTGGCGGAGTGCAACACCGGCGGCTTCCTGATCTACGATCTGGAAAACATCACCCAGTACGGCGACACCTCGGTGATGCTCAACAACACCGCCCGCAACAACAACACCTATAACTTCGCCCACAGCGGTCTGGTATCGGTGGTGCCGCGCGGCGTCGGCTTTATCACCCTGGGTTACGACAACATCGAAGTGGTGGATAACGTTTTCGAGGACCACAGCACCGCCGCGGTGCTCTATATCAGCTATGAACTGATCGACGGCCCCGGCGGCACCGCCGACAAAAAACTCGACCCCTACACCGAAGGGCTGCACATCCACGACAACGTGATGCGCAATTCCGGCTACGACCTGCCGCCGCCGGATCTGGAGAAAACCCTCAACGGGGAAATCGAAAGCGTGCTGCCGACCTTGATCGGTCTGAAGAATCTGCCCACCATCAACGACCCGGCGCAGTTGCTCTCCAGCCTGCAGAACCTGGCCAACCTGGGTAAGGGCGCGCACATCATCTGGGACGGCCTGCGTGACGAGCTGGACGAGGACTGCCCCTATCCGGTGGACGCCCAGGGCAACCCGGTACCCCAGGATGAGCACGGCAAGCCGCTGCACACCAACCAGCATCCCAACCCGTCCTGCCACTACAACGCCTACAAGTTCGACGACCAGGGCAACCGCAAGCTGCCGCGCTGGGGTTCCTGTATCCATGACAACGAACTGTCCGACGACAGCGCGCCCTACCTGAATTTCCACGGCACCGACGGCCTGGAACTGGTGATCGGCCTGGTCGACCAGGACCTGTCCATCCTCACCCCCGGCGGCCTGCTGGATATCGTCGGCGGCCTGCTCAACTTCCCGTCGGACACCAACCTGTCCGACCACGACTGCCAGGCCCGTTTCGGCAGCGTATTGCCCTCCCTGCCGAGGGTGGAGATTCCGCCGTTCGAGCCCAGCGGCGACTTCGACCCGGCCGCCTCCGAGGAATACATCGCGCATCTCTGCGAGGCGGAAGTGGAAGAGGGCGAGATCAACCGCGCGGCCTTCGAGGTGGATTGCCCGCTGTTGTCCCAGTACAACCTGTTCGCCGAAGCGGACGACCCGCGCAGCCTGCCCCACGAAGGCGGCGTGCCCTACGTGCTCAACAGCAAACTGTTCTCCGACCACGCCACCAAGTACCGGGTGCTGTTCGTGCCCCCGGGCGAACAGGCGGTTTACCGCGACGGGCAGGGCGGCAACAACGTGAACGGCACCATCGACTTCCCGGTGGGCACGGTGATCGCCAAGACCTTCGCCTTCACCGACGAAGCCAACAACAGCGAAGCGCTGGTGGAAACCCGGCTGCTGATCAAAAGAGTGAGCCAGAGCGGCAAGGCGTTCTGGGCCGGGCTGCCCTACATCTGGGAACAGAACGACCAGGGTGAACCGGTGGCGGTGCTGACCCCCGGCGGCGGCAGCCGCGCGGCGAGCTGGCACTTCCGCGACGCCGATACCGGCACCTTGATCACCGGGTCCACCGACAGCTATTCGGTGCCCAACGCCAACCAGTGCATCACCTGCCACGGCAACGACGACCGGCCCGCCGGCAGCGCGCCGATCGGCCCCAAGCCGCGCAACCTGAACCGCGCCTACCAGCCGGAAAGCAGCTTCATGGGCACCGCCGGTCAGGCCGGTTTCCCGCGCGTTAACCAGCTGCAGTACTGGGTCGATCAGGGCCTGCTGGCCGGCGCCCCGGAGTTGGAACTGGACGGGCAGGGCGTGGCCACCAACGTGGAGCGGCTGCCGCGCTGGAACGTGCCCGGCGACGGCGGCGACACCGCCAACTCACCGGCGGACATCGAGCACCGCCTGCGCGCCTATCTGGAAGTGAACTGCCAGCATTGCCACAACGACAAGGGCGCCGCGTCCAACACCGGGTATTACCTGGACGTGTTCCGCGACGTGGACGCGGGTTACGGCATCTGTAAGAAGCCCACCGCCACCGGCGGCGGGTCCTGCGGCCGCCAGCACGTAGTGGTGCCGGGCAGCAGCGACGATTCCATCGTCTCCTGCCGCATGGAGGCGGAAAACGACCCGCAACGGATGATGCCGCCGATCGCGCGCAGCGTCGCCCACGACGGCGCCACCGCCCTGATGCGGCAGTGGATCAACACCGTGGTGGACGGTGATTACGACAACGCCGACGGCTGCAACTGAGCCCGCCGGCATACTTTCTCCTCCCTAGGGCGGCTTCGGCCGCCTTTTTTTATCTTTTTTCTAAAGAAAGCCGTTCCCCGGCCGATATCTTTTTCCGCTTTTTTATCAATTTTCAGAGTTTGGTTTTCAGAGCTAAAACATTGATTTAAAACAACAAAAAGTCACTTTGTCGTCTTTCCTTCATGGTTTGCGGCTAGCCTTTCCAGCCATTGTTCATGAGCTGGGGGAAAGCCAATGAATCGGCTTAACAACATGACGGTGAAGACGAGTTGGAGCCTGGTGCTGCTGGCGTTCAGTGTGATTATTCTGCTGATCGGCGGGCTGAGCATTTACACCAGCCACCAGAGCCGGCAATCGTTCGAGACGTTGAATCAGACCCATGTGGAGCGGGCGGGCGCCTTGCAGCGTACCTATATCAACCTGCTGCAGGCGCAGGTGGCCATGGACCGCGCCGCCGAGCTGGTGCGGGTGCCGTCCTTTGATGAACCCGGGCCGGTGCTGGACCAGGCGGCGGCGTTCATCGAACAGGCACAGGGGCAATTTGAAAACTTCCTGTCCCTCACCGGCGAAGGGGCGGCCACGCAGGCCGTGGCGCCGCTGGCGGATGCCATGGCCCGCCTTACGGACGTGGGCCTGCGGCTGCAACTGGTGCTGCTCCGCGAGGACGACTTCGCCGGCTACCGGTCCGGGCGGTCGCGCCTCAACGGTATGAGCCAGGATTTTATCAACGCGGCGGATGCTTTCCTGGCGGGCTCACGGGCCGACGCCAATGCATTGGTGTCTCGCTTCGAGCGGCGGGTACAACGGCTGGACGCCGCCATGGTGGCGGCGGTAATCGCGGCGCTGCTGATGGTCGCCGCGGTGTTATGGGGCATCACGGTGAATGTGATCCGGCCGCTGCGCAACGTGATCGGGCACCTGGACCGGATCGCGGACGGCGACCTGTCCGAGGCGATTCCGCCACGCGGCAACAACGATATCGGGCGCCTCTACGCCGGCCTGGCGCGCATGCAGGGCAGCCTGGCCGCCATCGTCGGGCAGGTGCGCACCAGCAGCGAACGGATTCAGGACGCGGCGGTGGAAACCACACGGGGCAACACCGATCTTTCCACCCGCTTTGAACAATTGTCCGCGTCGCTGGTGGAAACCTCCGCCAGCATGGAACAGCTCACCGCCACCGTGAAAGACAACGACGAGCACGCCGACCAGGCCCACCGGCTGGCCGGCGATGCCGGCGGCGTGGCGGCCCGCGGCGGCGACGCGGTGGCACGGGTGGTGGACACCATGGGGCTGATCGAAACGCGCTCCCAGCGCATTGGGCAGATTGTCGGGTCCATCGAAGGGATCGCCTTTCAGACCAATATTCTGGCGCTGAACGCCTCGGTGGAGGCGGCGCGGGCCGGCGAGCACGGCAGCGGCTTCGCCGTGGTGGCCGAGGAAGTGCGGCTGCTGGCGCAGAACAGCGACCGGCTGGCCAAGGAAATCCGCACGCTGATCGTCGACTCCAGCGCCGAGGTGGCGCGCGGCTCGGAGCAGGCCGCCCAGGCCGGCGACACCATGGCTGAGATCGTCGCCGCGGTGGAGCGGGTATCGGCGATCATGGCGCGCATCAGCGGCGCTTCCGCCGAGCAGACCCGGGGCATCGAGCAGATCGGCCTGGCGGTGTCGCAAATGGACCGGGTCACCCAGCAGAACGTCACCCTGGTGGCCGCCGCCGCGGAGCGCGCGGAGACCCTGGAGAGTCAGGCCGGTTTGCTGATGCGCGAAGTCAGGGAGTTTCGATTAACTCACCAATAAGGTCTTCGGTCTGGCCCCAGCCGAGACAGGCGTCGGTGATCGACACGCCGTAGCGCAGCGGGTGGGCCAGCGGCTGGCTGCCGTCGTGCAGGTGGCTTTCCAGCATCACGCCGGCGATGGCGCGCTCGCCGTCGCGGCGCTGCTGGATCAGGTCGCGGGCCACCAGCGGCTGGCGGCGCGGGTCCTTGCCGCTGTTGGCGTGGCTGCAGTCCACCATCAGACGCGGGTTGAGCCCGGCCTGCGCCAGCTGCTCGCGCGCCGCCTGAATTTGCTCGGCGTGGTAGTTGGGGCCGCCCCGGCCGCCGCGCAACACCAGGTGGGTGTCCGGGTTGCCGGCGGTTTCCAGCAGCGCCGGGTGGCCCTCGTCATCGACGCCCAGATGGGCGTGCGGGTGGGCGGCCGCCTGCATGGCGTCCCGGGCCACCGCGATGCCGCCGTCGGTGCCGTTCTTGAAGCCCACCGGCAGCGACAGGCCGCTGACCAGCTCCCGGTGGATCTGGGATTCGGTGGTGCGGGCACCGATCGCCGCCCAGCTGAGAAGGTCCTCCAGGTAGCTCGCCGCCACCGGGCTGAGCAGCTCGCTGGCCAGGGGCAGGCCCAGGCCGGCCAGATCACGCAGCAGCTCCCGGCACACACGCAGGCCTTCCGCCAGATCCTGGCGGCCGTCCAGGTGCGGGTCGTAGAGCAGCCCTTTCCAGCCCACCGTGGTGCGCGGCTTCTCCACGTAGGCGCGCATCACCAGCAGGGCACGGTCGCTGACCCGGTCGGCGAGGGCGGCGAGCCGCCGGCCGTATTCCAGCGCCGCCTCCGGGTCGTGCAGCGAGCACGGGCCGGTGACGATCAGCAGGCGATCGTCCTCGCCGTTGAGGATGTCGCGCACCGCCTGGCGCTGGGCGGCGATGCGCGTGCCCAGGGCGGCGTCCACGGGCAGCGTCTGGCGTAGCTGCCGGGCGCTGGGCAGACGGCGGCTCACGGTCCCCGACGCGGGTGTCGAAGAGTCGTCGGCGGTGACGGCGGCAAGACTGGCGTTCATAGCAACTTCCTTAATTTTGATCATCCTGAAACGAAAAAACCCCGGCGGGACGACCAGCCGGGGTTTCAGGATTCTACGGCAGGCGTCCCGAAGCGGGCGCCTGACCGGATAGAGGTCAGACGCGCGCGCGGCTAAACCAATATCCGTAGAAATAGCAGGCAGCAGCCAGCGCCACCGCGGAAGCGGTGTTCACAAGCATCAGGTTGTCGAGCAGTGCTGCGGCCATGGAATCTCCAAAATCGATGCTTGAAGCCTAACGGCCTTTCGCGTTCAGCGCAATGGGGGCGCCACGGCGGCCGTGTTACCATGCGCGGTTAACAGCTGCTCATGAATCTTAGCTTGGGAGAACAACATGCAAGACGTGGTCATTGTCGCCGCCACCCGCACCGCCATCGGCCGCTTCCAGGGCGGGCTCGCGGACGTCCCCGCCACCAAACTCGGTGAAGCGGTGGTGCGCCGCCTGCTGGCGGACACCGGCGTGGAGCCGGGCGCGGTCAGCGAAGTGATCCTCGGCCAGGTGCTCACCGCCGGCGCCGGCCAGAACACCGCCCGGCAGACCTCGATCTTCGCCGGCCTGCCCGACGAAGTGCCGGCCATGACCATCAACAAGGTGTGCGGCTCCGGCCTGAAAGCGGTGCACCTGGGCAGCCAGGCGATCCGCTGCGGCGAGGCCGACGTGATCATCGCCGGCGGCCAGGAAAGCATGAGCCTGGCCCCCTATGTGCTGCCCAAGGCGCGCACCGGCCTGCGCATGGGCCATGCCAGCCTGGTGGATTCGATGATTCAAGACGGCCTGTGGGACGCCTTCAACGACTTCCATATGGGCATCACCGCCGAGAATCTGGCGCAGAAATACAGCCTCAGCCGGGAAGCCCAGGACGCCTTCGCGGCCGCTTCCCACCGGAAGGCGGCGGCCGCCATCAACGAAGGCCGCTTCAAGAATGAGATCACCCCGGTGGAAGTACCGCAGCGCAAGGGCGACCCGAAGATCGTCGACACCGACGAGCAGCCGCGTGGCGACACCACCGCCGAGTCCCTGGGTGGCCTGCGCGCCGCCTTCAAAAAGGACGGCACCGTCACCGCCGGCAACGCCTCGGCGCTGAACGACGGCGCCGCCGCCGTGATGTTGATGAGCGAAGCGCGCGCCAACCAGCTGGGCCTGCCGATCCTCGCCCGTCTGGCCGGCCAGGCCAGCGCCGGCGTGGATCCGGCGATCATGGGCATCGGCCCGGTGTCCGCCACCCGCCGCTGCCTGGAGCGCGCCGGCTGGTCCCTGGATCAGGTGGACCTGATCGAAGCCAATGAAGCCTTCGCCGCCCAGTCCCTGGCGGTGGGCAAGGACCTGGAGTGGGACCAGGACAAGGTCAACGTCAACGGCGGCGCCATCGCCCTGGGCCACCCGATCGGCGCGTCCGGCTGCCGGGTGCTGGTAACGCTGCTCCACGAAATGCAGCGCCGCGACGTGAAGAAGGGCCTGGCGACCCTGTGCATCGGTGGCGGTCAGGGCGTCGCCCTGGCGGTGGAACGTTGAGGGCGCGCTGATGACCGATACTCTGACCCTGACCCGCCCGGACGACTGGCACCTGCACTTCCGCGACGGCGCCATGCTGGAGGAAACCGTGCCCGCCACCGCGCGGGTGTTCCGCCGCGCCATCGTGATGCCCAACCTGACGCCGCCGGTGACCACCGTGGCGCTGGCCGAGGCCTACCGCGAGCGCATCCTGGCGGCGATTCCGGCGGGCGTGGATTTCGAGCCGCTGATGGTGCTCTATCTGACCGACGAAACCCCGGTGGAGGAGATCGAACGGGCGGCGCAAAGCCCGTTTGTGCATGCCTTCAAGCTGTACCCGGCCGGGGCCACCACCAACTCGGACAGCGGCGTCACCAACCCGGCGCGCATTCACCATCTCTACGAGGCACTGGAAAAGCACGATCTGCCGTTCCTGGTGCACGGCGAGGTGACCGAGCCGGAAATCGACATCTTCGACCGCGAGCGGGTGTTCATCGACCGCTACCTGAACGACATTCGCGAACGGTTCCCGGCGCTGCGTATCGTGTTCGAGCACGTCACCACCTCGGAAGGCGTGGACTTCGTGCGCGAGGGCGGCGACCTGACCGCCGCCACCGTCACCCCCCAGCATCTGTTGATGAACCGCAACGACCTGCTGGTCGGCGGCGTGCGCCCGCACAACTACTGCCTGCCGGTCCTCAAGCGGCGCACCCACCAGCAGGCGATTCAGCAGGCGGTGCTGGAAGGGCATCCGCGCTTTTTCCTGGGCACCGACTCCGCCCCCCACGCCCGCGACAAGAAGGAAGCGGCGTGCGGCTGCGCGGGTTGCTACTCGGCCCGGGCGGCGCTGCCTTTGTACGCGTCCTTTCTCGACCGCCACGGAGCGCTGGACAAGCTGGAAGGCTTCGCCAGCCATTTCGGCGCCGACTTCTACCGGCTGCCGCGCAACCCGGACACCGTGAACCTGGAGCGGCGCGACTGGGCCGTGCCGGAGACGGTCACCGCCGCCGGTGAAGACATGGTGCCGTTCATGGCCGGTCAGGCGCTGCCCTGGGCGATCCGCGAAAGCCAATGACGGCGCCGATCCCGCTGGTGGTGCTGACCGGTTTCCTGGGCAGTGGCAAGACCACCCTGCTTAACCGCTGGCTCGACCAGCGCGGCGACCTGGCGGTGGTGATTAACGAGCTGGGCGAGATCGGCATCGACAAGGATCTGGCCCGGCGCGTGGGCGCGCCGATCAGCCTGTTGGCCGGCGGCTGTGTCTGCTGTGCCGTGCAGGGCACCCTGCGCACCACCTTGCGCAATCTCTACATGGCCCGGGCCGGCGGCGATCTGCCGCCGTTTTCGGCGGTGCTGTTGGAGACCACCGGCGCCGCTGATCCGTTCGGCGTGACCGCCGTGCTGGAGCAGGACGCCTGGCTGCGCAAGCGCTTCACGCTGCGCTCAATCCTGACCACGGTGGATACCGTGGCCGGCGAGGCGGCACTGGCCCGCTTCCCGGAAGCCCTGGAGCAGGTCACCGCCGCCGACCAACTGCTGCTGACCAAGACCGACCGGGCGACGGCGGCGCAACGCGGCGCCCTGGTCGACGCGTTGCGCCGTCTTAACCCCCGCGCCGGGGTGGACGACGCGGCCAGCGCCGACGCCGGGCTGCTGGACCGGGATTTCCCCCGCCAGTGCCGGATCACCGGTGCCCTGGCGCCGGCCGGCGCGGTGGCCACCCTGGCGCCACGGCCGGAACGGCGCGGCCACCACCTGCATCCGTCGGGTCTACGCTGGCGCGGGCGGATCGCCTATGATCGCCTGCAGGAGGCGCTGGCGGCACTGCGTGCCGAGGCCGGCGACGAACTGGTGCGCCTGAAGGGCCTGGTGGCCATTGATAAGCTGGACGGGCCTTTGCTGATCCAGGCGGTGGCCGGCCAGGCGGTGGAGGTGGCGCCGTTGCCGGCCTGGCCCGGCGGCGACGAGGACAGCCGCCTGGTGGTGATCGCCGCCGGCGAGGACGCCGGCACCCCGACGCGCTGGCTGGAGCATTGGCGTATTTATCTCGGGCTCGCGGACGTGGCCAGTGCCTGAGCCCGGTTGCCATGGAATGGAAACGAGGAAGGATCATGCGTCTGTTTATCGCTGTCATGGTGTTGAGTCTCGCCGTCACCGGTGCCGCCGCCGAGGGCGACCGCGCCGCCGGTGACCTGGAAATCGCCCGCAAGGGCCAGGCGTTGATCGCGCGCCTGACGTTGCCCGCCGACCAAGTGGTGGGCTTCAGCCACCGGCCGGAGAGCGACGAAGAAAAGATCGCGGTCACCGAGGCGCTGGCGCGGCTCGGCAAAGCCGACAATGTGCTGGTGCCGGCGGCGGAAGCCGGCTGCACGGTGACCCGGGAGGAGGCGACCACCACCCTGATGCCGCCGGCCACCCCGGACCCCGCCGAATTCCAGGCGCGTTACGCCTGGCGCTGCGAAAGCCCGGCCGGGCTGGTGGCGGCGGACGTGCCGCTGCTGGAATTTCTCAACGGCGTCGCCCTGGACGCGTTGGTGGTGAATGGCGAGCACCGTTTCGAGCGCCGCATCGCGCCCCCTGAAACACGCTTGCCGCTGCTGGCGGACTGATTCGACGCCCGCAAGGAGCCGATATGGGCTATTGGTATTTAGTGGTGGCGATCCTCAGTGAGGTGGTCGCCACTTCCGCCTTGAACGCCTCCCAGGGGTTCACACGTCTTTGGCCGTCCATGGTTACGGTGGTGGGCTATTGTCTGGCGTTTTATTTTCTGTCGCTGACCTTGCGCACCGTGCCCATGGGCATCGCCTATGCGGTGTGGGCCGGCGCCGGCATCGTCTTGATCGCGATTTCCGGCGCCATCTTTTTCAAACAGTTACCCGACCTGCCCGCGGTCTTGGGTATGCTGTTCATTATTGTCGGCGTGGTGCTGGTCAGCGCCGTGTCGCGCACCGCCGGCCATTGAAAACGTACCGATAAGGAGAACGCCGTGCCCGAGCAAATGGACGATGCCCTGAAAGCGGCCGACAGGATCATCGAACTCACCGGTGGTGAGATACGGCTGGGGCTGCCGCTGGGGTTGGGCAAGCCGAACCGTCTGGTCAATGCGCTCTATCAGCGGGCCACGGAAAACCCGGACGTCCGGCTGGACATCTATACCGCTTTGTCACTGGGCCGGCCCGGCGCCGGCAGCGATTTGGAAAAGCGTTTTCTGGAGCCCTTCGCGGAGCGGGTGTTCGGCGACTATGAAGAGCTCGACTACCTGAAGGCCGCCAAGAAAGATCAGCTGCCCGACAACATCCGGGTGTTCGAGTTTTTCTTTCAGCCGGGCAGCATGCTGGGCAGCAACAGCGCGCAACGCCATTACATCAGCGTCAACTACACCCACGCCGCCCGTGACCTGAACGCGCGCGGCGTGAACGTGGTGGCGCAATTGCTGGCGTGCCGTCCGGGGGCCGATGGCGAGAACGGCAACGATTACAGTTTCTCCTGCAACCCGGAAGTGACGTTGGAACTGTTGCCCATGCTCAAGGCCCGCCGCGACGCCGGTGAAACCATCGTCACCGTGGGGCAGGTGCACCGCGATCTGCCGTTCATGGAAAACGACGCCCGGGTGGGAGAGTGGCTCACCGACATGGACATCCTGCTGGATGACCCTCAGGGGCACACCCGGCTGTTCAGCACGCCCAATATGCCGGTGAATCTGCAGGACCATTTTGTCGGCCTGCACGCCAGCTCGCTGGTCCGTGACGGCGGCACGCTGCAGATCGGCATCGGCGCCCTGGGTGACGCCCTGGTGCATCACACCCTGCGTCGCCAGCAGCACAACGATAACTACCGCGCCCTGTTGAACGCGCTCGATCTGCCCGACGAACACCGGGCGCTGATCGAGCGCGAAGGCGGCACCGGCCGTTTCGACCAGGGCCTCTACGGCTGCAGCGAGATGATGACCCACGGTCTGCTGCGGTTGATCGATGAGGGCATCATCCGCCGTCCGGTGTACGACTGGTCGGCACTGCAGCGCTACGTTCTGGCGCACCCGCAGGCGCGGCCGGACTGGTCGCTGCTGGACGCGCTGCGTCAGGACAGCGGCGTATCGTCACCGATGACGCCGGAGCAGCTCGCCCGGCTGACCCGCTTCGGCGTGCTGCGCGCCGGGGTGGTGGTGGAAGCCAGCTACCTGCGTCTGCCCAATGACGACAGCGTGCCCAATGATCTGGACCATCCCGACACGCGGGAAGCGCTGGAAGGCCTGTTCGGCGATCGCCTCAATGGCGGCATCATCATGCACGGCGGCTTTTTCCTCGGCCCTGAAGCGTTCTATCAGCGGCTGCGGGAACTGGACGACGACACCCGGGCGGCGATCAACATGACCCGGGTGAACATCATCAACGACCTCTACGGCGGCGAGGATCTGCGCCTTCTGCAACGCCGCGATGCGCGCTTCGTCAATACGGCGTTCACCGCCACGCTGCTGGGCGCGGCGGTCTCCGATCAGCTTGAGGACGGTCGGGTGCTCAGCGGCGTCGGCGGCCAGTACAACTTCGTCAGCCAGGCCCATGAGCTGCCCGGCGCCCGCTCCATTCTGATGACCCGGGCGTGGCGCGAGCGCGGCGGCGAGGCGGCGTCCAATGTGCTGTTCTCCTACGCGCACAACACCATTCCCCGCCATCTGCGCGATATGGTGATCACCGAGTACGGGGTCGCGGACCTGCGCGGCAAGACCGATGAGGAAGTGGTCATGGCCATGCTCAACGTGGCCGACAGCCGCTTCCAGGTGGAACTGATGGAACAGGCCCAGGAGGCCGGCAAACTGCGCCGGGACTACAGCATTCCGGAGCGCTTCCGGCACAACAATCCGGAATTTCTACGCCGGGTGGCGGAGACCGGCGGCGAAGGCTCTTTCGCCACCTTCCCGCTGGGCACCGATTTCGACGAGCGCGAACAGCGCCTGATGAAGGCGCTCACCTGGCTCAAGGAAAAAGTCAGCCAGAAGGACTTCCTGTCCCTGGGCCGCCGCGCGCTGCTCGGCGACCACGACGCGGAACGCTACCAGGCCGAGCTGGCGCGCATGGGGCTGGCGGACACCGACGGCTTGCGCGAGCGCTTGTACCAGCGCTTGCTGCTCACCGCGCTGGACGCCACCGAAGCCTGATGCCGCCGCTTATTCCGGCAGCGGTATCCATTCGGTTTCCCCGGGCACGCCGGGGAACCGCTGGTGGCGCCAGTCGTCCCGGGCTTTCTCGATGCGCTCTTTATCGGATGACACGAAATTCCAGTTGATATAGCGCCGGCCGGGCAGGGCGGCGCCGCCGAACAGCATCAGCCGGGCCGGCTCCTCCAACGCTTCCAGCAACCAGCTGCGTTGGCCGTCCAATGTCATCACATGATGAAGCGGCAGCGGTTCGTCGCCGGCCGTGGGGCTGCCGGAGACCACATAGACGGCGCGCTCCTGATCGCTGGGCGGTAGCGGCAGCGAGCCGCCGGCATCCAGTTGAATATCCACGTACAGCGCCGGTGAGGCGGTGGGCACCGGCGACTGCACGCCGAAAGCCCCGCCGATCAACACCCGCGCCCGCACGCCCCGGCTCTGGTAGAGCGGCAGGCTGTCCTGGGGGTGATGGCTGAAGGCGGGCTCGCCGTTCTCTTTGTCTTCCGGCAACGCCAGCCAGGTCTGGATCCCTTCCACTTCGATGCCGTCCCGGCGCACGTCTTCGGGCACCCGTTCGGAATGCACGATGCCGTGGCCGGCGGTCATCAGATTGATGGCGCCGGGCTCGATCCGTTGCACGGTGCCGAGGCTGTCGCGGTGGTCCATGGCGCCGCTGAACAGATAGGTGACCGTGGCCAGGCCGATATGCGGGTGCGGGCGGACGTCGCCATTGCGGCCGCCGGCCTCGAACGCCGACGGGCCCATATGATCAAAAAAGATAAAGGGGCCGATGCGCTGCCGGCCGGCGGCGGGCAAAAGCCGGCGCACCGGAAAACCGATGTCGCGGGCATGGGGTTTGAGCAGTTCCATGATGAGGGCCTCGTTCGGCGCTGAGGCTTTCAGTATACGCCGGACAGGGCGCCCCCGCGCCGGTTGTCAGTCGTCCCGTTCGCCGGGTCGGGGTTTGTCGTTGCGCCGCATGTCGCCGCGGCGCGGCCCGGCCAGCACCCGCCAGAACGGAATCCGCCGGGTCACCGAGACCATCTCGTCCACCGAATCGCCGATGCCGGACAGCCGGTCCACGGTGTCGCGCAGCCCCACCAGCTGATCCACATGCTCGGAAATCTTGAACACCACCATGTAGAACTCCAGCAACGCGCGCAGCAGCGTGGCCATGAACAGAAACAGCAGCGGCCCGCCCACGAACAGAAAAAACAGACCGCGCCAGGTGGAGGCCATGAACGCCTCCGCGCACAGGTACACCAGGCCCAGGCCGATGGCGGTCAGCGCCACGCCGTATACCCCCGGGATCACCTGAATGATCATGTATTTGTCGAAGCGGAAATTGAACAGCTCCCGCCAGTATTGCAGCGCCCAGAACAGGCCGCGTCGCAGACGCTCATTGACGGCGTCGCCCTGGGGCGGCTCAGGCTGATGGGGTGCGCCGGCGTCGGCCGGCCCGGTGTCGTTGCTCTCGCGATGGTCGTCTACCATTTGGCGTACTGCTCCTCGACGAAGCCGTGCAGCCCGTGCACGGCCAGGGGCGATTCGCCGGCGACGCGTATCTCGCCGTCGAAGCGCCCGAAAATTTGTTGGAAATTACTGGCGAACAGACCCAGATTGAGCCGCTCGCGGTGGCTGCCCAGCGGCGTGAACCGTAGCGCCACCTGACCGCACCGGCTGTCCACCCGCCAGGGCCGTGTCAGATCGTCGCGATCATACTCGAACGCGGTGCCGTCCACCTTGATCCGCCGGCCATCCACCCACACGCAGTTCTCATTGACACTGGTCTCGTTCACCCCGCAGGACAGGTTCAGCCCCAGCCGGCGCCCCTTTACCCGCCCGGACAAACAGGCCCAGTTCCAGAACGTTTCCCGGCGCATATAACCGGCGGAAAAATCATGGTGGCCACCGGCGCCGGTCAACGTGCCCAGATCCAGCGTGTCGCCGTCGCGGCGCAATTCCCCGGACACATCCACACCCGCCACTTTATTAGCGTAGGTCCAGCCGTTGATGCCGGTGCGCGTGCACAGCGACATCGGCTGATACCCGGCCGGCTCATGCATGGCCGCTTGCAGGTTCATCCCCGGCATCGTCACCGTCAGCGACTTCCGGCGCGTGCCGTCCGGCGCCTGGTGGTAGCCCATGGCAATGTCCACCTTGCCCTGCCGGAAGCGGCTCTCGCCGTCCACCGGCGAATCGCTCAACGTCAGCGCCCGCCCCAGCGGCGAGCGCCAGGTGTGCTCGCTCAACGCCCCGGTCCGGGTGTCGAACACATAGAAGAACACCATCCCCAGATACGCCGTATCCGCGAACGCGCAGCCGATCAGCAGTTCATCACTGACCACGCCGAAGTACTGGAACTGCTTGTAATGAAAGTGCCGCGCCCGGCGGGACGCGGGCTTGCCGAGCGGCGTGCGGTAGTCGTAGTCGCGACCGTTGATATGCGCCACGGTATCTTCGAAGAGACCGGTGGCAACGTCCCCGTTGTTATCAACCAGGAAGCGGTCAGGCTGGGGCTGGGTCATGGAGTGGCTCGCCTTTTCGTTGGTCGGTCGCGCTTAGTGGTCGGGCCAGCTGTCCGGGGCGGCAAAAGTGATGTTGCCCGCCTCGGTTCCTATCATCACCGGCGACGACAGAGTCTGAACATAATCGCGCAACACCTCGGCGGCAACAAAGTCGGTCCGGTTGTCGGACAAGGTTTGATGGCAGTGCCACTGGTCGTGTGGAATAACCACGCCAGGGGCTTCGAGTGACCGCGCGTACAACCAGCTTCCCCGTTGATGGGAGGGGTTGGTTTCCTGGGGCAGAGCGGTCTCGCGTTCGGTATGAAACAGCCGCCCCCGTGTGAGCAGCATCTTTCGGCTTACACGCCAGCCCTGCTCGGCAAGCAAGGTGGTGACCACAGGGTCGTCACAACGGGCCAGTTGACGGTCATGAAGATGGCGAATTTTAGTGGCTAACTGATCCCGTGGGTCGGTTCCCGGCCAGGCACGTTCCGCCGGCTCGCCGGGCAGGCCCAGGTAGAACTTCAGCGCCAGCTCCCAGTGCATGAGTTCGCCGGTGTCCCGGTCCTCGACCAGCATGTCCAGCTCGCCGAGGGTTTTGCCATTGACGCGCAGGGGCACGTTGCGGGCCACCAGGCGGTAGCGTTGGCTGTGTTGGAGGACGGCGGCGACCAGGTTTTCGAAGTGCAGGCCGAGCCGGCGCGGGCGGGGTTGTTCGACGAGGGTGGCGGCGGCCCGGCGCAGTACGCCGGGTTCGCCGGCGCACTGCCGGAGGATGGCGTCGGCGCTGTCACAGCCGGGTGGCGGTGTGATCAGCGGCGGCGCCTGAGTCAGCCATGCCAGCTCCCCGGCTAGGGTCGCCGGGTCGCTCACGAGGTGGGCAGGCCCACCGAGGCGTGTTCCAGGGCCTGACGGACTTCCTCGGCCCATTGCAGCCAGGCGCGCTGGTCGAGGATGCCACGGCGTACCGTCAGGTAGCTGTACAGGTTCTCTTCGCGGCCTTGTTCGTCCAGGCGCTGGGCCAGGGCTTCAAAGGTGGCGAGGCGTTCCCGTCGTTGTTTGGACAGTTGTTCCAGTTCCCCCAGTAGTGCGCCCGAGTCCGCCAGTTGCCCACCGGCGACCTTGACCATGAAGGCGTCGCGGATGCGGGCGGGCCCGGCGGGCTTCTTTAGCCATCGGATCAACTCCTGCCGGCCGTCCTCGGTGATGCTGTAGAGTTTTTTGTCCGGCTTCCCCTCCTGCGGCACATGGCGAAAACTGACCATGTGTTGCTCGTTAAGCTTCCCCAGTTCCAGGTAAATCTGCTGGTGGGTGGCATTCCACACCAGGCCAATACTATTGGCGAATTCCCTGGCGAGGTCATAGCCGCTGGCTTCTTGGTCTTGCAGTAGGACAAGAATAGCGTGGCGCAGTGACACGGCTGACTCCTCGGTTCGTTATTCGTGGTACTAGAGGGATAGTAGAGAGCCGCTTGCGCGCTGCGCAATCCGTTGTATAAGCACTTTTGTAAAAACTTAGTGACGTTCCTTCCGCTCCCGGTACGAGCGTAAGTGTTTGTTATCAAATCGTTTTATTTCGGAAGCGGAATGAAACCCGGACGCCGCCGGGCGGCGCCGGGAAGGCCGTCGGCCTAGCGGGTAATTTGCATGGAACGGTAGTACACGGCGGACTGCAGGAACTGCTCGTCATCCAGGTTGGGGATCACTTTATTGATCACGCCGTAGCTGGCCCGGCGGGTGGTGTCGACGCCCACGTCGGCGACCTTGCGCAGGATCGGGCCGAAGCCGAGCAGCGCGATGGGCTTGTTGAAGTACCACTTGAGCGCTTCGTCGGTGACGCCGCGCAGGTAGGCGACCATCTCGTCGCGGGCGGCGGCGTTGGTGGTGCCGTCCTCGGCCATGTCGGCGAGGCCGCGCCCCTGGGCGGCGAGCGGGTCGCTGATCGGGAAGGCCACGTACCAGTAGGCCTGGTCCGGGCCGGGGAAGCGGATCTCATCCATGTATTCGGCGGCGGCTTTGTTTTGTTCCAGGTCCATTTTGCGGGCGCTACGGCCGATCACCAGGCGGGTGGCCTTGGAAATGGTATCCGACGCCACCTGCACCAGGCGCTTCTGGGTGCCGCTCAGGCCGGACATGGCGGCCGGTTGCAGAAAGAAGGCGTCCAGGGCTTCGTCGATAAAGGTGGTCATGATCTTTTCCACCACCTTGGGCTCGGGTTTGCTGGCGCCGTCGCGCATGCGCTGGATGAAGCCGTCGGTGGTCTGGTGCAGGTCGTCGCTGGAGCGGAAGGCCACGTAAGTTGTTGTCATTGTCTCTCTCTGTGGGGGAGTTTGCTGAATCATAACCACCGTTCCACCCGGCGGCGCAAGTGGGCCGATTTTCCGAGGCAACCTCTTTCCTTTAGGTTGCGAATGCCGGATGATGCGCCCCCTGAACAGAGGAGTAAGCCGATGCTGACGGTGGTCACGCCGGATGCGGAGCAAGTCACGCGCTGGCTGGAACAGGCCAACATCCAACACTATATCTGCGACCAGTGCCATGGCCTGCATCTTTCCGAACTGCAGGGCCGGGAAGGGGTGGTGGACGCGCGTCTGTTCGTGGAAGAAGACGGGGTGTTGTTCTCCACCGAGCTGGAAGTCAGGCCGGCGGCGTTGTTCACGGTGCAGGCGGACCTTACCCGCCTGAATATGGAATACCCCTCCTTGAAGCTGTTCCTGGATGTGAACGACGACTCCATGCCGCGGCTGGTCGCCTGCGACCTGCTGCTGGGCCGCCGGGGCGTCACCTTCGAGCAATTTCTCTATTTCGTGCAGGCGACGCTGGACGCCACCGTGCAACTGCTGGAAGATTCCCAGCAGGCCGACTGGTTGTTCTGGCCCGACGACGATGTCCCGCCCGCCGAACCGGGCTCGTTGCACTAATACGGCACCCGCCTTCCGAGGACCCCGCCCTGGAAAATCACGCTGATCTGTTCGACGGCGGCAGCCCCCGCTGCCAGCGGCTGATCGATGATCTGGTGGCCCGGCAGTACGCCGTGGCGCCCAATTACTTCCCCGCCCACCTGGTGCGCGCCCTGCGCCGCGAGGCCTTGCTGCGTGACCGGCGTGGGGAATTCCAGAGTGCCGGCATCGGCCGGCGCGGCGAACACCAGCACAACGCCCGCGTGCGCCGCGACCGCACCCTGTGGCTGGACGGGTCGACGCTGGCCCAGTGCCGTCTGCTGGGCGAGTTCGAGCAACTGCGGCTGGCGGTGAACCGGCAGCTGTTCATGGGCTTGTTCGATCTCGAATCCCACTTCGCGGTGTACGACCCCGGGGCGTTCTACCGGCGCCACCTGGACGCCTTCAACGGCCGCAACGGGCGGGTATTGTCCGTGGTGGTGTACCTGAACGATCAATGGCGCAGCGAAGAGGGCGGCCGCCTCCGTGTCTGGGCCGACCCGGATGCGATTCACCCGGCCACCGAAGTGGAGCCGCGCGCCGGTACCCTGGTGTGCTTTCTCAGCGACCGGATTCCCCATGAGGTGCTGGAAGCCCGCCGCCAGCGGGTCTCCGTGGCCGGTTGGTTCCGTTGTAATAACAGCACCGCGGACCGCCCCGACCCACCCCGCTAATCCCTTCTTGAAAGCCTTGAAATTCGTTTTGGTGACCCTATTTACTTCACCGTGACGAACAGCCGGCTGAAGTTGTCACGCCTACTTGAAGATTGTTTGCGCGGTCGCCTGCGGGGACCGCTTACGATGCTATGGAGGTAACGTGATGAATACTTTGGCACCCCTTTTCCGGCACAGCGTGGGTTTCGACCGGTTCGACGACTGGTTGGAAACGGCCCTGCGTTCGGATCAGTCCAACGGCTACCCGCCCTATGACATTATCCGCGAAAGCGACGGCACCTACCGGGTGGTGATGGCGGTGGCCGGCTTCAGCCGCGCCGACCTGGACATCACCGTGCAGGAAAACCTGCTGCGCATCAGCGGCAAACCGGCGGAAGAAGACAGCGAGCAGCGCACCTGGCTGCATCGGGGCATTGCCCGCCGCGGTTTCGAACGCAGCTTCCGGCTCGCCGACCACGTTCAGGTGGAGGGCGCGACCATGGAAGACGGCCTGCTGATCGTGCATCTGTCCCGGGTGGTTCCGGAGGCGCACAAACCGCGCCAGATCCCGATCGGGGAACCGCACTAAACCGCCCGAAGGGCCGGCCCGCGCCGGCCCTGTTTCGTTTATCCCGTTTCGATATGAGCGCTCCGCCCATATAGCAAAGCAATCTAGCTTCTTCACTGCGTACCCCGGCGCCCCGGTAGCACAATCGAAGGCGAGGGCCCGGAGAGGGCGGTACCGGGCCGGCCCAAGGTGACAGGGAGAAGCATCGTGAAACGGTTCTATTATCTGACCGCGTCGATCGACAGCGTGCAGCATATTTCCCGGGATCTGGACCGCGCCGGCATCGACGCCGGACGGTTGCACGTGCTGGGGCGCGACCCGGGGCCGCTGGAAGCGGCCAAGGTGCACGGCACCACCATATGGGAAGACACCGAGATCATGCACACCGGCTTTCTGGGCGCGCTGATCGGCGCCATCGCCGGCATCGTGCTGGGCTTCATGCTGGCCGGCATGGACCCCTGGGGCTGGCAGTTGTCGGTGAGCGTGGTGCCGATCACCACCTTGTTCGGCCTGTGCTTCGGCGCCTGGCTGGGCGGCATCTTCGGTATTTCATCGCGCAACCACCACCTGCGGCCCTATTGGCGCGAGGTGGAGAAGGGCCAGTACCTGGTGATGGTGGACGCCGATGACGACGCCCAGGCCGGACGCATCGTGCGGGTGATGAACGACAGCCACGGCGAGGCCCGGGAAGTGGGCCGCGAGGATTCTTTCAGCCCGTTCGACTGAGCCGCGCTTGCAAAGAATCCGGCCTTTGGCCACAATGCGCGCTCGCTGAAAAGCGCGTTATGGCCGACCCGCTGGTCCCCCCGCAACGACAAACTGTAAACCCCGCCAGGCCCGGAAGGGAGCAACGGTAGCAGTGGACTCGTGTGCCGGGGTGCGGCTGGCGGGAAGGCCTCCAATTTCTTCCCCCGTCATGCCCCTCCCGCTGTCTTAAACCGGTCAGATTCGCTAGCATACGGCTTTCCCCCGAAGCCCCGGATAGCCCTTTGGCTGGAGAGCGATGAGTTACCAGGTTCTCGCCCGCAAATATCGACCGCGCACCTTCGACGAGCTGGTGGGCCAGGAGCATGTGTCCCGGGCGCTCACCCACGCGCTGGATCAGGACCGCCTGCACCACGCCTATTTGTTCACCGGCACCCGCGGGGTCGGCAAGACCACCATCGCGCGCATCCTGTCCCGCTGTCTGAACTGCGAAGAGGGGGTCAGCAGCCGCCCGTGCGGGGTCTGCCCCACCTGCGAGGAAATCGGCGAAGGCCGCTTCGTGGATCTGATCGAGGTGGACGCCGCCAGCCGTACCAAGGTGGAGGACACCCGCGAGCTGCTCGAGAATGTGCAGTACGCGCCCACCCGGGGCCGCTACAAGGTGTACCTGATCGATGAGGTGCACATGCTTTCGGCGCACTCCTTCAATGCGTTGCTGAAGACGCTGGAAGAGCCGCCACCGCACGTGAAATTCCTGCTCGCCACCACCGACCCCCAGCGTCTGCCGGTAACGGTGCTGTCCCGCTGTCTGCAGTTCAGCCTCAAGGCGCTGCCCGCCGAGCAGATCGCCGGCCACCTGAAAGCCCTGCTCGAGCGCGAGATGATCCGCTTCGAGGAGCCGGCGCTGCTGGCACTGGGCCGGGCGGCGCAGGGCTCCATGCGCGACGCCCTGAGCCTCACCGACCAGGCGATTTCGTTCGGCGGCGAGCAGCTCAGCGCCCAGTCGGTGAGCGCCATGCTGGGCACCGTGGACCGGGGCCATGTGCATACCCTGCTGGAAGCGCTGGCCGGTGGCGAAGCCGCCGGTGTGCTGCAGGGGCTGGCGGCGATCGCCGAGCACGCGCCCGACGAGCTGGCCCTGCTCGATGAGCTGGTATCCGCCCTGCACGAGCTGGCGGTGATCCAGGCGCTGGGCGGGGAGGGCGCCGACCCGACCATGGCGGGCCTGGCGGAGCGCTTCCAGGCGGAACAGATTCAACTCTATTACGACGTGGCGCTGCGCGGACGGCGGGATATCCAGGACGCTCCGGACGCGCGGGCGGCCCTGGAAATGATCCTGCTGCGCATGGTGCTGTTTTCCCCGCGTGGCGTGCTGCCGGGCGGAGAGGCCCGCGCCCCGGCAAAAAAGCCTGACGCCCCGGCGCCGTCGCCCCAGGGCGGCGGGCCGGGGGATTTGCGCGCCTTGCTCGGCGGTGACACGGGCCGACGCACCGCGCCCAAGGAGCCGGTGGCGCCGGAGCCCCGGGCCGAAGCAACACCGCCCGCCGAGCTGCCGCCGGCTGAGCGCGCGCCCGCCGAAGCCCCGGCTGCGCGCGGAGAGTCGTCGGCCACGTCATCCGCGCCCGCCCCGGCGCCGGCCTCCGAACCGGAGCCCGTGTCCGAGCCCGAGCCGAAGGCCGAGCCCACGCCAATGCCGCTGGCGGAGCCGGAATCCGATCAGGACGTGGGCTCCTGGTGGGCCGCCCTGGTGGAGCGCCTGCCGCTGGACGGCGCGGCGCGCAACCTGGCCCGCAACACGGTGCTGGCGGCCCGCCAGGAGAACCAGTGGACCCTGCGCCTGAGCACCGGCCACCAGGTGCTGGTGAACCCGGAGCGTACCCAGGAGCTGGCCGGCGCCCTCAGCGACTATTTTCAGCGCCGTATCCGGCTCAATCTGGAATACGACGCCGACGCCGGCGACACCCCCGAGGCCATCGACCAGGAGCGCCGCCGGGTGCGGCTGGAGGAAGCGCGCGGCGCCTTGCTGGAAGACCGCACCGTGCAGACCCTGATTCAGCAGTTCAACGCCCGGCTGGATGAAAGCAGCATCCAGCCCCGGGACCACGACCAACCCACCGATTGAAAAAGGTGCGTCATGGATTTCGATATGAACAACCTTCTCCAGCAGGCACAGCAGATGCAGGAGAAGATGAAGAAAGCCCAGGAAGAGGCCGCCAACGCGGAAGTCACCGGTGAAGCCGGCGCCGGCCTGGTGAAGGTGGTCATGAACGGCCGCCACGACGTGAAGAATGTCTCCCTGGATCCGAGCCTGATGAGCGAGGACAAGGAAATGCTGGAAGACCTGCTGGCGGCGGCGGTCAACGACGCGGTGCGCCGGGTGGAAAGCAGCCAGAAAGACATGATGAAGGGCATGACCGACGGCTTTCCCTTCCCGCCGGGGTTCAAGCCGTGAAGCACACTCCCCTGGTGGAGAAACTGATCCAGTCGTTCACCTGCCTGCCCGGGGTGGGGCCGCGCTCCGCCCAGCGCATGGCCTACGCGCTGCTGGAACGGGGCCGTGACGACGGCCGCGGCCTGGCGGCGGCGCTGAACGCGGCCATGGACGGCGTTAAACAGTGCCGCCGCTGCCGCAATTACGCCGAGCAGGAGCTGTGCCCGGTCTGCCAGGACCCGCGTCGCGACCCGGGCCTGGTGTGCATCGTCGCCTCGCCGGCGGACGTGCTGGCGGTGGAGCAATCGGCGGAATACCGGGGCCACTATTTCGTGCTGATGGGCGAGCTGTCGCCGCTGGACGGCGTCGGCCCCCGCGAGCTGGGCCTGGACGTGCTGGAGGCGCGCCTCAACGAAGGCCAGATCCAGGAGCTGATCCTGGCCACCGGTACCACCGTGGAAGGCGAGGCCACCGCGCACTATGTGCTGGACCTGGCCCGGGAAGCGGGCGTCAGCGTCACCCGCATCGCCCAGGGCGTGCCCATGGGCGGCGACCTGGAATTCGTCGACGGCGCCACCCTGGCCCAGGCCCTGCGCGGCCGCCGGCCGTTTTCTTCCTGACCCCTTCCTGAACTGCGCGGGCGGCGCCCGCGTGTCCCTTGCGGTTGCCTTGCTGCTTTTCTTCCACGGGGCTACCATGCGAACCAAGCAAGCGCTTGGTTTATGACGCTCGATACAATAAGGAGATCCCGTGCCTGAACTGTCTTATTTCGACGATACCCATCGCATGGTCCGCGACACCGTGCGCAGCTTCGTTCAGCGTGAAATTCTGCCCTACGTGAACGATTGGGAAGAAGCCGGGGAATTCCCCCGCGAGCTTTACAAGAAGGCGGCGGACGCCGGCATTCTCGGCATCGGCGCACCGGAGAAATGGGGCGGCAGCGGCGAAGACGTGTTCATGAAAGTGGCCGCCTGCGAAGAGATGGTGCGCTGCACCTCCGGCGGCGTGGGCGCCAGCCTGGGGTCGCTGGATATCGGCCTGCCGCCGGTCTGGAAATGGGGCTCGGAAGCGCTGCAGGAAAAAGTGGTGCCGCCGGTACTGGCCGGCGACAAGATCGCCGCGCTGGCGGTCACCGAGCCGGGCGGCGGCTCGGACGTGGCCAACCTGCGCACCCGCGCCGTGCGTGACGGCGACCACTATGTGGTCAACGGCAGCAAGACCTTCATTACCAGCGGCGTGCGCGCCGACTATTACACCGTGGCGGTGCGCACCGGCGACCCCGGCTTCGGCGGCATCTCGCTGCTGCTGGTGGAGAAGGACACCCCCGGCTTCACCGTCGGCCGCAAGCTCAAGAAGATGGGCTGGTGGGCGTCCGACACCGCCGAGCTGTTCTTCGAGGATTGCCGGGTGCCGGCGGAAAACCTGATCGGCGCGGAGAACGGCGGCTTTTTCTGCATCATGAGCAACTTCCAGATGGAGCGCCTGATTCTCGCGGTCACCGCCAACATGACCGCCCAGGTCGCCCTGGACGAAGCCATGGCCTATGCCCGTGAGCGCGAGGCGTTCGGCCGCCCGATCGCCGGCTTCCAGGTGACCCGCCACAAGCTGGCGGAAATGGCCACCCAGGTGGCGGTGAGCCGGGAGTTCACCTATCGGGTGGCGGCGCGGCTGGCCAACGGCGAGGATTGCGTGCTGGACGTGTCCATGGCCAAGAACCAGGCCACCCAGTGCGCCGACCGGGTCACCTGGGATGCGGTGCAGATCTTCGGCGGCGCCGGCTATATGCGCGGCACCGTAGTGGAGCGGCTGTTCCGCGACAACCGCATTCTCTCTATCGGCGGCGGCACCTACGAGATCATGAACGAGGTGATCGCCAAGCGTCTGGGGCTGTAAGCCGCCGGTTCAGCCGCCGGTGCATTCGGCCCGGGAGCTGTTCAGTTTGCAGCGCACTTTGCGCAGCAGGTCGAGCATGTCCGGATCGTAGTGGCCCTCGTTACGCATCTGGTCGCGGGCGTCCTGCATCATGACTTCGTATTCCTGCTTGTCCTTGGCGGGGATGTCCACCCACCACTTGTCGTCCACCACCGACGCTTCCCGTTCCACCTGCTCCAGCACCTGGTCGAGACTGTTGTAGAAGTACTCCCGTGAGGTCTGGGCCATTTCCTCGGGGAAGCGGTCGGCCTTGGCGATCAGCTGGATTGAGAGCTGCACCAGCGGGTAGTCGATGATGCCGCCGTCCGGTTCCAGGCCCTTGTAGAGTTCCAGCACGTTGTAGGCCACCAGCGGGGCGGCGATCACATCCACCACGCCGTTGTTGAACTTGCCGGCGAAATTGGTGATGTCCGAGGGCACCGGCGTGGCGCCGGCGGCGGCCACCAGCTTGGCCTGGGTGGGGTCGTAGTCGAGCACCGCCACTTTTTTGCCGGCCGCCTTGGCCAGGGTGTTCACGCGCCGGTCGTTGACGAAGATGTAGGCGGCGCCGATCGGCGCGATGCCCATGACTTCATAGGAGTTGGCGGTCAGCTTGTCGGCGCTGTTGGGGTGCGCCAGTACCTGCAGGGCGATCTTCATGTGTTCCATGGTGGGAATGGCGCCGATGGAATCCAGGGTGCCCGCGTAGGTGTTGAACTGGCGCGCGCGGATACCGGTCATCAGGGCGGCGTCACACACCCCGGCCTTGAGGTCTTCCGCGACCACCGATTCGTTGGTGTACACCTTCAGATTGGCGTCCAGCCCCCAGTTCATGGCTTCGGTGCGCCAATCCTGCATGGCGGCCATGGTGGGGCCGACCTTGCCGGCGATGTCGAAGACACAGATGTCCCGTTCGATGGTTTCCGCCGTGGCCACGGAAGAGGCCAGCAACAGGCCGGAAGCAAGAAACGCTTTGAGGGTTGTTGTCATGATTATGGTCCTTCATAGGAAAAGCTGCCGAGTACCCGATGTTAGAGGGGCGGGGCAAGGACACAAAACCATGGCGCCGGGCGCGCTGAGCGTTTCGGTCACCCGGCGCGGGAACTTTCGCCCGCCGTGGCCGGCGGGCGGTTTTTTGCCGGTGGCGCCGCCTGTCAGAAGCTGTAGTTCTTCAGGCGGTTGGCCTGCTGGCGATACAGGGTTACCGGGTCGGTGCTCCAGATATCGTGCAGGCCCAGCACCTGGTTGACCTCGTCCAGGTGGTTCATGCGGTAGTCGTCGCGGATCACCATGCCCAGATGGCTGGAACAGCTGCTCACCAGGCCGTCGTTCTTTTCGCCCAGGAAGACGATGGAGGTGGCGCCGAGCAGCGCGTCGGACGGATCGAAACCGTTGGTCAGCGGTTTGGCGCCGCTCCAGGAGAAGTAGGACACGCCGTTACCGGCCTGACGCTGGCCTTCACCGCAGTATTCGGCGGGCACGCCTTCCGGGTAGAGCTGGTTGAAGGCCAGGGTTTCCTCGGTGGTCAGCGCCTTGAGCGCGGCCATGATGTCCTGCTGATTGCCGCCGCCGGAAAACAGGTCGATCAGGCCGGCCAGGGCGTTGCCCAGATAGCTGATCAGGTCGCCGGAGAAGGGCACGTTGTCGGACACGCCCTGCAGCACGTCGGCCATGCGGGCGCCCCAGTTGACGCCGCCCACGCTGCTCACCGAGGCCACCATCTGCGGGTAGACCGAAGCCACGTAGCGGGCGGTGGGGCCGCCGTGGCTGTGGCCGATCAGATTGACCTTGCCGGCGCCGGTGGTGGCGAGGATGTCCTCCACCTGGCGGGCCAGCTGTTCGCCGCGCACCTCGGTGTCCTCGGCGGCGCTGACCTGGGTCACGTAGACCTCGGCGCCGCCCTGGCGCAGTTCCTCGGGGATGCGGTACCAGTAGTCCACGCCGGCGGCGCTGTCGAAGCCGAACAGGCCGTGCACCAGCACGATGGGGTAACGGGTTTCGGTGTAATCCGCGGTGGTCAGGCCGGGCAGTGACAGAACCGCCAGGGCCATGACCCCTATGAGAGTCCGGGTTAAGGTTTTCATAAGCTTCCCTGATTTTTTTGTTGTCGAATGTCTTGGTCCGCCGGTCGGTCCTTGTTTTTTATCGACCGGTGGTTTGATGCTAGCCTTACTGCTGGCGGTGGTTCACTAATAAAAAAGTACCAATCCGACTAGCGGTCGACAGGGAACAACTGAACGGAGAACAACAATGAAAGGACCTCTGGCCCTGGCGGCGACCATGTCGTTGCTGGTGGTGACGCTGGCGCTGATGGGCGTGTGGTGGCGGGAAACGCCGTCGAAACCGGCGCCGGCCCGGTCGGACGCGCCGGCGGCGGACCCGGACGGCGGCGAATCCGAGTTCCAGGACTACGTGGCCCGCGGACGCAAGCTCGGCGAGGAGCCGGCGTCCTGGCGCGGCACCGTGCCCGACGGCGCCCTGCGCGAGGACGAGCGCGGCAATCTGATTGTCTCGGAGGACGTGCGGCGGCGTTTCGATTATTTCCTCTCCGCTCTGGGCGAAGAGGAGCTGAACGTGCTGCGCGGCCGGGTGGCGGCCCACTTGCGGGGCGCGCTTTCGGAGAGGGCGGCCCGCCAGGCGTGGGATCTGTTCGAGCGCTATATCGGTTATCGGTCCGCCCTGCGCGAGCTGGACGAGCACGACGGCAGCGTCGCCGGCATGCGGCAAAGCCTGGAAGAGCGCCGGGCGCTGCGCGACCAGTGGTTCAGCGCCGCCACCCGCGAGGCGTTTTTCGGCTTCCGCGACCGCTACGCGGACTTCGCCTTGCAGCGGCGTGCGCTGTTGGAAAACGAGCAACTCGAGCCGGCCGAGAAACAGGCCCGGCTGGAGGCGCTGGAGGCGGGCCTGCCGGAGGACATGCGCGAGATGGTGCGCGCCTCGCGGCGGCCCTCGGAGGTGGCCGAGGCGGTGCGGCAATTACGCGAGCAGGGCGCCCCGGAGGCGCGCGTCTATCAGTATCGCGAACAGCGGCTCGGGGCGGAGGCCGCCGAGCGCCTGGGCGAACTGGACCGGCGTCGGGAGGCGTGGCGTGAGCGCTATCAGGCGTACCAGGCCCAGCGCCGCGCCATCGAGGACAGCGGCCTGGCGGAGGAAGATCGGGAGGATGCGATCCAGCGCCTGCGCGCGTCGCTGTTCGATGAAGCGGAGCAGCGGCGCGTGCGGGCGCTGGATCGGATCGGCGGTTAGTGACTAGCCCTTGGTTTGGTTGGCCACCGCCTCGGCGGCCTTGGCGGCCGCTTCCTGGTCGCCCAGGTAGTAGTTCTTGATCGGCTTCAGATCGTCGTCCAGCTCATAGACCATGGGAATGCCGGTGGGGATATTGAGCTTGACGATGTCCTCGTCGGAGATGCCGCTCAAATGCTTGACCAGCGCGCGCAGGCTGTTGCCGTGGGCGCAGATCAGCACCTGCTTGCCGGCGCGCACCTGGGGCTCGATCTCCTGCTGGTAGTAGGGCAGGAAACGGTCCACGGTGTCCTTGAGGCTTTCCGACAGCGGGATACGGTCCTCGTCCAGGTCCTTGTAGACGCGCAGACGGCCGGCGTAGCGCTCGTCGTCGCGGTCCATCTTGGGCGGCGGCGTGTCGTAGCTGCGGCGCCAGATCAGCACCTGCTCGTCGCCGTATTTTTCGGCGGTTTCCGCCTTGTTGAGGCCCTGCAGCGCACCGTAGTGGCGCTCGTTGAGACGGTAATCGCGGATCACCGGAATCCACATCTGGTCCATGCCGTCGAGGATGGTCCAGAGGGTGCGGATGGCGCGCTTGAGCACCGAGGTGTAGGCCATATCGAATTCGAAGCCGGCTTCCTTCAGCAACTCGCCGGCCTGGCGGGCTTCCTCGCGGCCTTGATCGGTGAGGTCCACGTCTTTCCAGCCGGTGAAGCGGTTTTCCTTGTTCCAGACGCTCTGGCCGTGGCGGACCAGTACCAATTTGGTGCTCATGGCGGTTTCCTGTGCAACTGACGATTCAGAGGGCGCAAAGGGTAGCAGAAACCGGCGCTGAAATTGAGTGCCGCCGGGCCGTCTCACCGGCACGCGTTTCAGCCGCCGCCCGCGACCCGTATAATGCCGGCACATTCAGCGACGCAACGGATTCCCATGGCGTACCTTTGGTGCGACAGCACCGACTCCCTGCGGGACTGGGCCGATGGCCTGGCTCCGGATCAGCCGCTTTACCTGGACACCGAGTTCATGCGCGAACGGACCTACTTTCCGCGCCTGGCCCTGGTGCAAGTGCACGACGGCGAGCATATTCGTCTGATCGACACCACCCGGGTGGACCCGCCGGCGCTGGTGCCGTTGTTCGCCGAACGGCCGTTGATCATGCACGCCTGCTCGGAAGACCTGGAGGCGCTGGCGTCGTTCGCCGGCGCTTACCCGGAGCGGGTCCGCGACACCCAGATCGCCGCGGCGCTCACCGGCGAGGACATGCAGGTGGGCTATCAGCGTCTGGTGGAGAACCGCATGGGGGTGAGCCTGGCCAAGGGCGCCACCCGCACCGACTGGCTGAAGCGGCCGCTCAGCGAGGAGCAGTTGCTGTACGCCGAGGACGACGTCAAGTATCTGCCGGAGCTCGCCGAGCAGCTTCAGGCCGAGCTGGAGCGGCTGGGGCGGCTGGACTGGTGGTATGAGGAATGCGCGCGGCTGCGCGACGACGCCCGCCGCCGCGCCGAGCCCCAGGCGGTGTGGCGCCAGGTGAAGTGCGCCGGCCATCTGCAGGGCCGCGAACTGGCGGTGCTGGAAGCGCTCGCCGACTGGCGCGAAGCCACCGCCCGTGAGCGGGACCTGCCCAAGGGCTTCGTGCTGCGCGACAATACCCTGCTGGACCTGAGCCGCGCCGCCGTGCGCGGCCGCGTGGACCTGCAGAAGCTGGGGTTGCACCCGCGCGCCATCCGCCGTGACGGCGACGCGCTGCTGGCGCTGATCGAGCAGGCCGCCAAGGCGGAGCCGCCGGCGCCGCTGCCCGGGCCCCTGGACCCGGAGCAGCGCGGCACGGTGAAGGCGCTGCGCGAACGGGTAGGGCGGATCGCCGAGGAATTGTCACTGAAACCCGATGTGCTGGTGCGGCGCCGCTGGCTGGAAGCGCTGGTCCGCGATCCCGACGCGCTGCCGGAGCCGCTCACCGGCTGGCGTGAGGAGCTGGTCGCGCGGCCATTGAGAGAGATGCTATGAGTGCTTCAACTCTGCTTAAGGGCAAGCTGTTCTGCTCGATCTACAAGAGCCGCAAGCGCGCGGACATGTATTTGTACGTGCCCCGGGGCAAGGGGCTTCAGGACCTGCCGGAGGCGCTCGCCGAGCAGTTCGGCCCGGGCGTGCACGTCACCGATCTGATTCTGTCGCCGGAGCGCCCGCTGTCCCGCGCCGACGTCAACAAGGTCATGGCCGCCGTGCAGCAGCAGGGCTTTTACCTGCAGATGCCACCGCCGCCGGATCCGGATCTGTATCTGGCCGACGGCCACCCGGACCGCCCGCGCCGTGCGTGAGCGCTTCTGGGAGCTGCCCCTGGAGCAGCTGGACGCCCGTGAGTGGGAGGCCCTGTGCGATGGCTGCGGGCGCTGCTGTCTGGTTAAACTGGAAGACGAGGACAGCGGCGAGGTGGCCTTCACCGACGTGGCCTGTGGTTACCTGGACACCGAACAGTGCCGCTGCCGGGTGTACCCGGAGCGCCATCACTATGTGCCGGATTGTGTTGAGGTCACCGCCGAGGTGGCGCAGCATTTCGACTGGCTGCCCGACACCTGCGCCTACCGCCTGCGCGCCCGGGGCCGGCCGTTGAAAGCCTGGCACCCGTTGCGGTCCGGGCGGGCGGAGTCGGTCCGCGAGGCCGGGGTCAGCGTGGCCGGGCGGGTGGTCAGCGAAACCACGGTGGATGAAGCGGACCTGGAAGAGCGTATTATTCACTGGGTGAACTGAGGAGAGATCGTGACGACGAAAGCCTATTTGTGGGGATGGTTCGCCTATTTGCTCGGCTCGGTGGGCGTGCTGTTCGTGCTCTGGTACATCACCCGGCCGCTGCGCGGCTGGCTGCGGCTGCCGCTGCGCGCCCTGGCGGCGGCGCTGCTGTTGATGCCCTGGCCGGTGTCGCCGAACCACCAGGAATGGGGGCCGGCCTGGGTGGTCAGTCTGTTCGACGGTCTGGCCCGGGAAGACGTGAGCCTGTGGCGAGCCGGCGGGCCGTTGCTGGCCGTGTTGCTGCTGGCGTTGTTGTTGGCCGGGGCGGAAATCTGGCGCCAGCGGCGCAAGCAAGATTACCTGCAATCGGAGAACTGAGTGGCTGACTGCGTGTTTTGCCAGATACTGGAGGGGCGCGCCGAGGGCAGCGTGGTCTACCGGGATGAGCGGGCCATCGTGCTGCTGGACCTGTTTCCGGTGCGCGAGGCCCACTGCCTGGTGATTCCGGTGCAGCACCAGCCCCTGCTTCAGGACCTGGAGTCGGACCTCTGCGCCCATCTGTTCGAGCTGGCCCGGCGTACCATTCGTGCGCACAAGCGGGCCGGCCTGGACGTGCTGGCCCACAACGTGATCGTCAACGACGGCCGCGAAGCCAACCAGCACGTGCCCCATGTGCATGTGCACGTGATTCCCCGCCGTGGCGGCGACACCCTGGCCACCGCGCTGACCTGGGGCACGCGCATGATGAACATCTTCGGACTGGCCAAGCGCCGCCGCCGGCTGGACCGCCTGGCCGGCCTGCTCGCCGAGCACTTCCCCGAATCCTGACGGCGCCCGCTTTTATCCGGCCGGTCTTGGTGGCCGCGCGCAGACCCGCAGTTGCAGCGGCCAGCGCACGGTTCTTTCCGCCTCTCCCCAGTGTTCCCGCAGCACCGGCAGGAACGCCGCCAGCGGGTCGTCGCCGTGGTCGCGGGCTTTGACCAGTGCCGACCAGGTATCCAGATAGCCGGCCATGTCCTGCCAGTGCCATTGCCGTTCCAGCGGCATGGGCGGCGGGCCTTCGAGCTCCGGCCAGGGCAGGGTGACGCTTCGGTAGCCCTCGATCACCAGCCAGCGCGCCGCCGGCCACCAGGGTTTCAGGGTGCGGTCGTGGAAGTCCTCGATCAGGCCCTCGAGGCCGGCCACGCTGCACAGTCCATAGCTGATGATCGCCAGCAGCCCCTCGTCGCGCAGCACGCGGGCGCTCTCATGGAAAAAAGCGGGCAGGGGGAACCAGTGCAGCGCCTGCGCCACGGTGATCAGATCGACGCTGTTGTCGGCGACCGGCAAGGCGTCCGCGTGCGCCGCCAGATAATGGCTGGTGCCGGGCGGCGCCGCTTTGAGCTGATCGACACTGACGTCGCCGCCGAGCACGGTGTCGAACCAGGGTTCCAGCGCGCGGCAGGCCTGTCCGCTGCCGCAACCCAGATCCAGGGCGAGACGGTGGCCGGGGCTGTGCCGCGCCAGCCACTGGAACAGGGCGGCGGGGTAGTCGGGGCGGTGGCTCTGGTAGTCGCCGCCGCGGTGAAACAGCGGGCGCTCAGTGTTCGTCGAGGTCATGGTCTTGGTCGAAGCGCGCCGACCAGAACCGGCCGTCACTGCGTTCCAGGTTGAGCGCGATGCCCGCGCGCCATTGTCCCAGCGGCGCGGCGCACCAGGCGATGGTGCCGTACAGATGAAGGCGGCGCTCGTCCCCGGGCAGCGTAATCCACAGTTCCACATCGGTATCCGGCGTGATCGAGTGGGGGAACGCCACCCCCAGGCCGGTTCGGGACACATCCCGGCATAGCAGATGCAGCGACTCCTCGTCCGCCGCCGGCGGATCCCGACGCAGGGTCAGGGACACCCCCCGGGGCGGGTCGCGGCGTGGATGATGACGGTGCTCTTGCTGGGACGACATGGATCACCCGTTCAAATGATTCACCCGTAAATTTGCCGGTCCACCACGTAGGCGGCCCCGGCGATCACCACCGTCACCATAAACAAAAAGCCGAGGAACAGCAGGGCCGGCTTAACGGATTTGGGAAGCGGCTCGGTGGGCCGCTCGCGGTGTCTTGCTTGTGGGTCTTGCATGGTCTGGGCCTTTGCTGGCGGCGCAATAAATACCCTGAAGTATCGGATATTCAGACCCGGGAAGAAACCATCTTGTCGGGCACGGGCTTCAGAAGCGATACCGTCCGGCTTCGATGCCGGCCTGGATCTCCGGCGTGAGGCGCTGGTAGCCGCTCTCGCCGGGCAGCAGCACATAGACCGGGTCGTTGTGCCGGTTCAGATCGTACTTCTCTTCCTTCAGCGTGTTCTTCTGGTGCTTGAAGGTGCCGGTGGTTTCCACGCCGTGGTCGGTGATGCGCAGGAACACCGGGATCGCGTAGGGCGGCAGCTCGCGCTTGAGGTAGCTGCTCAGGGCCGGCCAGTCCACTTCCTCGTGCGGGCGGTCGAGACGCAGCTCGGCCATGCCGGCGCGGCCGTTGGTGCCGGGGATTTCCACGCCGTAGACCACGGATTCGACGATCTGCTCGAAGCCGTCGAGGATCTGCTCCACCTCGGTGGTGGAGACGTTCTCGCCCTTCCAGCGGAAGGTGTCGCCCAGGCGGTCGACGAACTGGGCGTGGCGGAAGCCGATGTCGCGCATCATGTCGCCGGTGTTGAACCAGGCGTCGCCTCTCTTGAACACGTCCCGGAAGATCGCCTTCTCGGTCTTGTCCTTGTCGGTGTAGCCGTCGAACGGGGTCTTGTCGGTGATCTCGCCGAGCATCAGGCCGGATTCGCCCTTGCCCACCTTGATCATGAAGCCCTTGTCGTCGCGTACCGGCTCATCGGCTTCCTTGTCGTACTTGACGATGGCGTAGCTGACCGGCGAGAAGCCCACGGTGTTGTCGAAGTTGAACACGTTGGTGAAGGCCACGTTGCCCTCGGAGGAGGCGTACAGCTCCACCACGCGCTCAATGCCGAAGCGGTTCTTGAACTCTTTCCAGATGCTGGGGCGCAGGCCGTTGCCGACGATGGTGTGCACCGGGTTGTCGCCGTCGTCCGGCTTCTCGGGCTGCTCGTGCAGGTAGCGGCACAGCTCGCCGACGTAACCGAAGGCAGTGCAGTGGTGCTTGCGGATGTCGTCCCAGAAGCGGCTGGCGGAGAAGCGCCTGGCCAGAACCAGGCAGCCCTGGCCGGCGATCACCGAGGCCCAGCAGACCACCAGGCCGGTGGCGTGATAGAACGGCAGGGTGCAATAAAGCCGGTCGGTTTTCGTCAGCCGCACCGAGGAGAAGCCGAACCCGCCGTGGGCCTTCTCCCAGCGGCCGTGGTTGAACACCACCGCCTTGGGCATGCCGGTGGTGCCGGAGGTGTAGATGTAGAACAGCGGGTCGCGCAGGAAGGTCTGGTGGGTGCTCTCCGGGTTCTCGCTGGAACAACCCTGGATCGCGGCCGCCAGGTTGGTGAAGCCTTCCGGGGCGGCGCCCGGGTCGGCCAGGGTGTCCTGGTCGGCGAAGTAGAAGAAGTTTTCCTTCAGGTCCAGGTGATCGCGTACTTCCTGGATCACTTCCACCAGTTCCTGACCGATGATCGCCGCCTTGGGTTTCACCAGGTTGAAGCTGTGAGTCAGCACTTTCCCTTTCTGGGAGGTGTTGATCAGAGCGGCGCACACGCCCAGTTTGGCACAGCCGATAAGCGTGGCCGGAAACTCGGGACGGTTCTCCATATCCAGCGCCACGGTGTCGCCTTTCTTCAGGCCGATGGAGGCCAGGTAGTCGGCGATGCGGTTGGCCCAGGCATTGAACTGGCGATAGGTGTAGCGGCGGTCGCGGTAAATCACCGCGAGGCCGTCCGGATTGTTCGCCGCCACCTTCTCGAAAGCCACGCCCAAGCCCAGCGGCCTGGTGGTGTCGGTGATCTTGCTCATCCGGGAGCCTTTGATCAGGCCCGGCAGGTTCATCACCACTTCAGGCACTTTGCCCAGCACTTTGGGCAGGGTAATAACGTCGGTCTGGCTCATGGCATTTCCCTCCCCTAGGCCGCGGTCTGGATTTTCTGGAACAACCAGTCGTGCAGTCCGTCGGACAGCAGCGGCAGGAAGGCGACGATCAGCAGGGCGGTGAGCATCACCGCGATCGGCAGCAGGAATTTCTCATAGCGCCGGAAGAAGGTGCCGGTGGAGAGCTTGGCGCTTTCCACTTCGTCGTCGCCGACCACCTGTCGAGACAGCAGGTGGTTGAGCGCCACCGGTGGCGTCAGATAGCCGAGCTCGAAGGCGACCAGCGCGATCATCCAGAAGTGCAACGGCGCGATGCCGTTGGCGGCGGCCAGCGGCGCGAAGGTGGCGTTTACCAGAATCACCGCGCCCAGTGGGTCGATGAACATGCCCACCAGCACCAGGGCGACCACCAGGAACAGGCCGGCGATCCAGATCGACGCGAAGGCGTCCGGCAGCAGTTCCAGCATCCCGGAGCGTTCGATGATACCGGCGGTGCCCACCGACAGGGCGATCAACATCAACATGGCGCCGATATGGCCGGCGGTTTCGCCGGTGGCGAAGCGCAGGCTGCCTTCCAATTTCTCGGAGACGCCTTCCTCGGGCGGGTAATCGGCCACCGGGTCGCTGTTGTTCCGGGACAACAAGGCGGCGCCATAGTGCACGCCCAGGAACAGAATCATCAGCAGGTTACGCCAGGTCTCGCTCCACAGCGCCGCTTCCAGCTCGGCGGCGGAGGTGCCGCCGGGGATCTCGCCGCTGACGAGCACCTGGTAGCCCTCCGCGATGCCCATGAAGGAGAGCACCAGCATCGGCACCAGGAAGAGACTGAACAGATGCAGGGTGTGACGGCTGAGCTTCTCATAGACCAGGATCGCCAGCAGCATCACCGGCAGAATGATCGGCGCGGAAAACTCGTCCAGCTGGCGCCCCAGCACGTCGCTGAAGAACACCGCCACGGCGCCCACCACCACGCCGTAGGGCGTCAGCGGAATCATCTTTTTGAGACTGGCCGGCAGCGCTTGCGAGAACGGCGCGATGCGTGCCGGGGTGGTACGGGCGAACTGGCTGTAGATAAAGAAAATAAACAGGCTGAGCGCGAACACCTTGGCGCCGGAGGCGAACAGCTCGCTGGTGGTGACGCTTTTGTTGAGCGCCGCGATCATGACCACCAGCAGGCAGGGCCGCAGCACCACGCCCATGGAGCCGGACATGGCGGTGGCCGCCAGCGCCAGCTGCTTGCGCGCGCCGACACGTCGTAGCTCGGTGTAGATGGTCGCGCCGGCGGCGATCACGAAGATGCCGGACGCACCGGTATAGGCGGTGAGCACGGCGGCGATCGCCAGCACCACCACGCACATCAGCTCCGGCGACATGCGCCAGGGGCGCAGGGCGTCGAAGAAAATATGCGTCAGGCGGGTCTGTTTCAGCATCATGCCGATCCAGATATACAGCGCCAGGTTCAGGAACACGCTGGACAGCTCCATCATCATGTTCAGATAGACGCTGGTGCCGTGGAAATAGCCCTGGGAAAAGAACTGCGCCGAGGCCGACAGACACATGTAGCTGTACAGCGGGATGGTCAGAAAGGCCTTGGCCCAGGAACCGCCCGGCTCCAGATCGCGCGGGCGGCGCAGCAGCCGGTACAGGGACGCCAGGGTGAGCGTGCCGAAGCCGGCGATCCAGATATTGTGCAGATAGAAATTATCCACGGTGACGCCGGCGGCCATCGATTCCGAATCCTGGATTCGATAGGCGATCGCCGATACCAGCAGCAAGGCGTTGGCCGCCAGCTGGCCGCTCAGTGATACCAGGTGATCCTTGTCGGTGCGCGCCGGCCGCAGCGCGATATGGTGGCGCTGGAAGGTCGTGGTTGTGGCGCAGATCAGCAGCAGCAGGCAAAGCAACAGGCGCTTGTACTCGCCCAGCGTGGACACCACCAGGGCGACGCCGCCCTCCACGTTGCGGAAAGCGATCACCGCCGGCGTCACCTTCTCTTGCACGGTCTGGTAGCGCTCCAGTTTCGCCCGGCAGTTGGCGCGCGTGGCTTCCAGCGAGCCGCGGATGGCGCTTTTGTCCACGGACGCGCCGCCGAGGATACCGGCCAGCGGATCGCCGGCGGCTTCGGCCTGGCGTTGCTTGACGATTTCGCGAACCCGCTGGTCAATGTTCGGGTCCGGGTTGCAGGTCGGCTCCGGCATGACGCCGGCGCTACGCAGCATGAAATATTCCTGCCAGGTGGCTTCACCGATCTTGAGCAATTGCGAGTGGATGATCTGTCCGGAGGACAGGAACACGACGATCAGAAGAAGCAACAGCGTCGGCAGGGTGGAAAACCATTCAGTGGGCGTGCGTCGGGGCATGCCCAGGGTCCGTTCCGTCATGGGAGCATTCCTTTTTTATTTTTTTGGTCATGATTGTTGTTATTTTGACCAGTCTAGCTCTTTTTTGTTCTCTATCCAAATCGCCCGGAGCCCTCCGCATTGCCATAAAAAAGGGCCGCGAAAGCGGCCCTTGTGGGTATTGCCGAGCGGTGGCCGTGATCAGCCGCCGGACTGGATTTTCTGGAACAGCCACTCGTGCAGGCCGTCGGAAACCAGCGGCAGGAACGACACGATCAGCAGCGCGGTCAGCATGGTCGCGATGGGAAGCAGGAACTTCTCATAGCGCCGGAAGAAGCTGCCGGTGCTGAGCTTGGCGCTTTCCACCTCGTCGTCACCGACCACCTGTCGCGTCAACAGGTGGTTGAGGGCCACCGGTGGTGTCAGGTACCCCAGCTCGAAGGCCACCAGCGTGATCATCCAGAAGTGCAGTGGATCGATGCCGTTATTGAACGCCACCTGGGCAATGGTGGCGTTGACAAGGATCACCGCCCCGTAGGGGTCCATGATCATGCCGATGATCACCATGGTCACCACCAGGATGCCCATCGCCACCCAGATCGACGGGAACACCTCGGGCAGCATCTCCAGCAGACCGGAGCGTTCAATAATGCCGCCGGTGCTTACCGACAGGGCCATCAGCATCAACAGGGCGCCGATGTGACCGGTGGTTTCATTGGTGGCCATGCGCAGGGAGCCTTCCAGCTTCTCCGATACCCCGGCTTCAGGCTGATAGTGCGGGTCCTGATCGCCGGTTTTCACCAGGTAGTGGATCACCATGAAGGCGGTCAGGAAGGTGTTGCGCCAGAATTCGCCCCACAGGATGTCTTCCAGCTCCGCGGCGGACACGCCCACCGGGACCTGGCCGCTGGTCAGCGCCTGATAGCCTTCCCAGATGCCCATGTAGGACATCACCACCATGGGGACCAGGAAGAGGGTGAACAGGTGCAGCAGATGGCGGCTGAGCTTCTCGTAAAAGAGAATGCCGATCATCATCACGGGCAGAATGATGGGCGCGGAGAACTCGTCGAGCTGACGGCCGAGCACGTCACTGAACAGCACCAGGATGGCGCCCACGATGATCGCGTAGGGCATCAGCGGCACCATGCGCTTAAGGCTCTTGGGCAGCGCTTCTGAGAACGGAGCGATGCGGGCCGGCGAGGTGCGCGCGAACTGGCTGTAGATAAAGAACAGGAACAGGCTCAGGAAGAAGATCTTATAGCCGGAGGAGAACAACTCGGCGGTGGTCACGCTCTTGTTGAGCGCGGCGATGATCACCACCAGCAAACAGGGACGCAGCACCACACCCATGGAACCGGACATGGCGGTGGCGGCCAGAGCGAGCTGCTTGCGGGCGCCCACCCGGATCAGTTCCTGATAGATCGTGGCACCCGCCGCGATCACGAAGATACCGGAAGCGCCGGTATAAGCGGTGGGGATGGCGGCGACCGCCAGGACCACGAAACACATCAGTTCCGGCGACATCTTCCAGGGCCGCAGGATATCGAACACCAGATGCGCCAGCTTGGTCTGCTTGAGCAGCATGCCGATCCAGATGTACAGCGCCAGATTCAGGAACAGGGTGGACAGCTCCATCATCATGTTCAGGTAGACGCTGATGCCGTGGTAGTAGCCCTGGCTGGCGAACTGCGCCGCCGCGGTCAGCGACATAAAGCTGTACAGCGGGATGGTCAGGAACGCCTTGGGCCAGGAGCCGCCGGTTTCCAGATCCTTGGGCGGTCGGATCAACTGATAAATCGAGGCCGCCGTCAGTAACGCGAAGCCGGCGATCCAGAACTGGTGCAGGTAGAAATTGCTCACCGTCACACCGGACGCGATGGCTTCCACTTCCTCCGCGCGGTATACCGTCGCCGACATCAATAGCGACGCGTTGGCGATCAATTGCGCGGTGGTGGTGACGACATGGTCCTTTTTGGTGCGCGACGGGCGCAAGGAAATATGGTGTCGGGCGAGTGTGGCGGTGATCGCGCAGATCATCACCAGAAGACAGAGCAGAAGACGTTTATAGTCGCCGAGCGTGGACACCACTTTGGCGACGCCGCCCTCGATATTGCGGAACATGATCACCGCCGGGGTGACCTTTTCCTCGACGATTTTGAAGCGGTCCCACTTGTTGCGGCAATTCTCCCTGGACGCTTCAAGCGAGCCCCTGATCGCGTCCGGATCCACGGACGAGCCGCCCAGGATATCCCCAAGAGGATCGTTGGCGGCTTCCGCTTTGCGTTGCCCGACGATTTCCCGGACCCGCTGGTTGATATCGGGGTCGGGATTACAGGTAGGCTCGGACACCATGCCGGCGCCGCGCAACAGGAAGTATTCGTCCCAGGTGTTCTCACCAATCTTGAGAAGCTGGGAGTGGATGATCTGACCCGAAGATAAAAAGATCACGGTCAGAAGAATGAACAGGGTGGGTAGTGATGACAGCCACTCCCCCACCGAACGCCTGGCCACGGTCAACTGAGGTTTTTCCATTATTCACCCGGTTATTGTTATGCCGATCAGACGGCACTATCACCTTGCCGGCACCGAGGCTAGCCCGCGGCGCCAGCGTGCGTATTGCTTAGAAAGAGAAAACGGGGCCCGGTGAGGCCCCGTTCGGTTCGCGTCCGGCGAGGTGATTACTCCATCGCCAAGGTGCATTCCGCCCGGCTCGGGTCGGTTTTGCAGCGCACCTTGCGGAGGAGGTCCATCAGGTCCTTGTTGTACATACCGCTTTCGGTCATGTTCACGCGGGCTTCGCGCAGCATTTCGTTGTAGCGGCGTTTGTCGTCATCGGGAATATCGATCCACCACTTGTCATCCACTTCGTTTTCGGCGTTGCGGATCACCTGCATGGCGCGGTCGAACTGGCCCAGCATCCAGGTACGTGATTTGGCGGCGAACTCGTCGGAGAACTTGTCGCTGCGCAATACGATCTGGTTGGTCAGCTGACCCAGGGTGTAGCGAATGATACCGCCGTCCGGCTGCATGCCCTTGTACAGTTCCAGGGCGGAGTAGGCGACCACCGGGGCAAAGCAGATATCCACCGAGTCGTTGTTGAAGCGACCGGCGAAGTTGGTGATATCCGAAGGCACCGGGGACATGCCCACCTGGGAGGCCATGTTGGCCTGGTCCGGGGCGTATTCCATCACGGAGATGGATTTACCGGACAGCTCACCGACGGTGTCGATACTCTGGTCCTTAACAAACAGATAGGCGGCGCCCATGGGGGCGAAACCGGCAATGGTGTAGCCGTTTTGCTTGAGCTGCTTGTTGATGGATGCGTTGCCGCTGGCCATCACCCGGAACACGGTTTGCAGTTCCTTGTAGGAGGGGATCGCCCCCACGGCTTCGAAGCTGCCGGCGTAGCTGTTGAACTGGCGCACCCGCAGACCGGTGAGAACGGCGCCGTCACACTGGCCCGCCTTCAGGTCCTCGGCGGCGATTTTCTCGTCGGTGTAGGGCTTGAGCTTGATGTCCACGCCCCAACCGGCCGCTTCGGTTTTGTAGTCCTTCATGATGTTATACACATCACCGCTGGCACCGATGATATCGAATACGCAGAGGCTGCGTTCGGTGTTGGCGGCCTGGGCGGACATGGAGGCCAGGCCCACCGTTGTTACCGCCGCCATCGCTAAGGCTTTGAAAACGCGCATCGGTTTCTCTCCTTGCTTACTTCTTGTCTGTTGGAAGGCGGGCCCGTGAAGGGCCCGCGCTTATAACCGCTTACCTGATAAGGACTACAGCAAATCGTCGATGTTCATCTTCGGTTCGCTGGAAGTGTCATCCCAGAAGGTGCCGAGGCCGTTGAGCGGGGTACGCTTGCCGGTGTTCTCGGTCCAGAGACGGTCGGAAAGGCCGGTTATCAGGATTTCCGCGATGGCGTCGATCATGGCGTAGTCTTCATTGATGTTTTCACCGTTGGCGGCGAAATCGCGGATCGCGGTGCGCAGGCGGTCATTGTCGCCTTTGCCGTAGGCGCTGATGGCGTAGAAGGCGCTGCCCAGACGGACGCCGCCTTCGAAGCCTTGTTCAGCGGACTGTTCGAGGGTTTGCCAGGGCTGGGCGCCTTCCGGTGCCAGCTGCGGCAGGATGGTCCAGACCGCGGCACGCAGACCCTGGGGCGCGCCCCACCAGTCGTCGCTGTCCAGGCACTTGGCGTTACGCTCGACCTTGGCCACGATGTTGCGCGGCACGCCCACGGAACCGTCGGCGGCGCCGTCGGCGACCAGAGCCTGAACGCCGGCGATGTTACCCACCAGCCAGACGATCTGATCGAACTCGTGGTTCAGTTTCGGGCACTCGCCTTCGTCCAGCGGACCATAGACTTCGTTCATCAACTGGTGGGACTTGAGCAGGCGCTTGGCGGCGATCTTGGACCAGCGCTTCTGCTGAATGCGCGCGTCCTGGGCTTCGCTCACCCGGCCGTCGTTGACCGCGCGCAGATAGCTGAGCTCGGATTCCAGCGCCATCTGCTCCGCGCACACCGCGGCGGTGGTGTAGGTCATCACGCCCAGTTTTTCCGGGTGGGAACCCACTTCGCTGAACGACATCAGCAGCGGTGTTTGGGCCTCGCCGGTGATGCAGCCCATGCGCACGTCGTCGTAGGCGAGCAGATGGGGGGCGAGTTCCGCCTGGCCGAAGCTGACCAGAACGTCACCCGTGGTTTTGTAGATGATGCCACAACCGGAAAGTGCAGTGATCACGCCACCGGCGATGAGGGCACGCGCGGGGCGCGCGATTTTACTGAGTAGAGAACGCATTCCTTGAGCTCCTTTTTATTGTTCTCATGGCGCCGATGACAGTACTCAACATTGCTGAGTTGGCACAAGCGCCGATTACAAAAAAGCACCTAAGCCATTACAAACCTAATGCTAGGTTTGCGATCATGGGTTCGCGGCACCTCGCTGATAATGACCCTGGGTCTCGGCTCTTATGTCGGAACAGCCAATGCCTTCAGGGAACTTCAGGAGCCTTCCTCTTTATGCTTTATTTTTCAATCTGTTAGCGTCACGATCCCGGCCCGCTCCCGGGTGGCCGGGCCGGGCGGTGTTGACTCTTTCAACGGAACTCTAGGTAGATGTGATGAGCAAAGACACCATCGTTAATGAAATGCGCGCAAACCTTGCCCGTGAGCGGGAGGGCCTGGCCCTGGTGCGCAACACCGCCCGCGGCGCTTTCCGTGTGTTCGAAACGGTGGGCGTGGTCGGCCGCCAGGGCCTGGGCTGGCTGCTGGGCGACCGCGAGGCCCTGCCCAGGCACCTGCGCCGCACCTTTGAGTCCCTGGGTGCCACCTACATCAAGCTGGGCCAGTTCATCGCCAGTTCGCCGTCGCTGTTCCCGGAGGAGTACGTCAGCGAATTCCAGAAGTGCCTGGACCGCACGCCGCCGCTGCCGTTCCATTATATCCGCGAGACCGTGGAAGCGGAGCTCGGCGCTCCCCTGGACACTCTGTACGAATGGGTCGATCCCAAACCGCTGGCCAGCGCCTCCATCGCCCAGGTGCACGCGGCCCGCCTGAAGAACGGCGCCGACGTGGTGATCAAGGTCCAGCGCCCCGGCGTGCGTCAGGTGCTGCTCACCGATTTCAACTTTCTCTACGCGTCGGCGCGCCTGGTCGAGTCGCTGGCGCCGGGGCTGTCCCGCTCGGCGCTCTCCGGCGTGATCGAGGAGCTGCAGGCGGGCATGCTCGAAGAGTGCGATTTCCTGCAGGAGGCCCGCAATCTGGACGCGTTCAACCGCTTCCTCGCCGAAACCGGCAATGTGGCCGCGGTGGCGCCGCGCCCGGTGGCCTCGCACACCACCAAGCGGGTGCTCACCATGGAGCGCTTCCACGGCGTACCGCTCACCGATCTGCAGGTGCTGCGGCGCTACACGGACGACCCGGCCGGCACCCTGATCACCGCGCTGAACACCTGGTTCTCCAGCCTTATGGTGTGCGACTTCTTCCACGCCGACGTGCACGCCGGCAACCTGATGCTGCTGGAAGACGGCCGGGTGGGGTTCATTGATTTCGGTATGGTGGGTCGCATCCGCCCGGAAGCCTGGCAGGGCATGATGGCGTTCTTCGAGGCGATCGGCAGTGGCGACGTGCCCGCCATGGCCCGGGCCATGGCCATGGTGGGCATGACCAGCGAAGAGGTGGACGTGGACGCCCTGGCGCGGGATATCTCCGCTCTGCAGGACCGGCTCACGGACGTGGACGCCAGCGCTCTGGTGCAGGCCGACCGCAACGACCGCGAGGTGAATCAGCTGCTCACCGATCTGGTGCGCATTGGCGAGGGGCACGGTATCCGCTTCCCCCGCGAGTTCGCGCTGCTGCTCAAGCAGTTTCTCTATTTCGACCGCTACGTGCAGGCGCTGGCGCCGGAACTGGACATGTTCAGCGACCAGCGCGTGGACCTGTTCGGTACCCTGGACCAGCTGCCCGGGGACGAGCCGCTCCACTGAGCGGCCCGGTTCATTCCCGCGGGTCGGCGCACTCGGCCCGCGACGAATCCAGCTTGCAACGGATGCGGCGCTGCAGGGTCAGCATGTCGGCGCTGTAGTAGCCGCGTTCGCGCAGCTGCAGGCGCACATCCCGCATCATCACCTCGTACTCGCGCTTGTCGTCATCCGGAATCTCGATCCACCAGCGGTCGGGGATGTTCTTGGTCTCTTCATGTACGCGGTCAATGATCCGCTGATAGCTCTCGAAGAACACTTCGCGCACTAACTGGGCCGCTTCGTTGGGGATGCGGTCGCGGTGGGCCACCAGCTGCATGCTGATCTGCGCGATCGGGTAGTCGACGATGCCGCCGTCCGGGGTCATGCCCTTGTACAGTTCGACGATCTCATAGGCCGCCAGCGGCGCGGCGAGCACGTCCACCACGCCGTTGTTGAACATGTTGGGGGCGTTGACGATGTCCGTGGGCACCGGCGAGGCGCCCACCTGGCCGACCATTTCCGCCTGCACCGGGTCGTAGTCGAGCACCGCCACGTTTTTACCCGCCGCCGCCGCCAGGGAGTTGATCTTCTTGTCGTTGACGAACAGGTAGGCGCCGCCGCCGGGGGCGATACCGGCCACCACGTAATCCCCCTGCACCATGTGCTCCGCCGAGGCGGGGTCGGCGAGCACCTGCAGCAGAATACGCATGTGCTGCTGGGTGGGCAGCCCGCCGATGGAGTCGATGGTGCCGGTGTAGGTGTTGAACAGCCTGGCGCGCAGGCCGCTCATCAGCGCCGCGTCACAGAGGCCGGCCTTGAATTCGTCCACCATCACCCGCTCGTCGGTATAGGGCACCAGGTCCAGCTGGATGCCGTACTCAAGCAGCTTGGCGCGCTGGTCCTGGGCCGCCGAGAAGATCGGCCCGTTGCGGCCGACAATGTCCCAGATGCAGATCTTGCGGGTGTCATTGCCGGCTTTGCCCAGGCCGGTCAGTTCGCGCATGGCGTCGACGCGCTCGGTCATGGGCAGCGCGTCGTTGTAGACGGTGTCCCGCAGGGCGTCGTCGGACGCGGACGCCGGCGCCACGGCGAAGGCCAGGGTGGCGCCCACGCCGAGCAGGGTGTTACGCAATAGACGGGTTATCTGCACACGACCTCCTGGTGCGGTTTACTTGTTATTCGAGCATTCGCCACGGGACGGATCGAACTTGCAGCGAATCCGGCTTTGCAGGTCCAACATGCGACCGTCGTAGTAATCCTGTTCGCGCAGGGTGTCGCGCGCTTCCTGCATCATCGCTTCGTATTCGCGCTTTTCGTCGGCGGGGATCTCGATCCACCAGCGGTCCGGCACCCGGTCTTCCTCGGTTTTTACCCGTGCCCGCACCTCGTCGTAGGCCTCGAAGGAGGCTTCACGGATCAGCTGCGCCACTTCATTCGGGAATTTGTCCAGCCGGCCCACCAGCTGCATGCTGATCTGGGCGATCGGATAGTTGACGATGCCGCCGTCGGGCTCCATGCCTTTATAGAGTTCCAGCAATTCATAGGCGATCAGCGGCGCGGCGAGGATGTCGACCACGCCGTTATTGAATTTATTGGGGGCGCTGACGATGTCCGAGGGCACTGGTGTGGCGCCGATGCCGGCCACCATCTCCGACTGGGTCTTGTCGTAGTCCAGCACCGCCACTTTTTTACCGGCCGCCCTGGCCAGTGAACTGATGCGCTTGTCATTGACGAATACGTGGGCGGCGCCGCCGGAGAAGATGCCCATGATCACGTACTCACCCTGGACCATGCGCCCGGCCTGGCTGGGGTGCGCCAGCACCTGCAGCAGGGTGCGCATGTGCTGGTTGTCCGGGATCGCACCGATGGCGTCGATGGTGCCGGTATAGCTGTTGAACAGGCGCGCGCGCATGCCGCTCATCAGGCCGGCGTCACAGCGCCCGGCCTTGAGCTCCTCGACCAGAATGGTTTCGTTGGTGAACGGGATCATTTCCAGGTCGATGCCGTATTCCAGCGCCATGGCGCGCTGCTCCATGGCCGCCTGGAACACCGGCCCGTTGCGTCCGGCGATATCCCAGATGCATATCTTGCGGTTCAGGGCGGTGCCCGGCGGCATCTGGTCGATGCCCACCAGCTTGGCGATGGCGCCCAGCCGCACGCGCACCGGCATGTCGCGGGAATAAAAAATATCCGCCAGGGCGCGGACCAGTTCCTGGTCAACGTCCACCCCGGGGAGCAGTTGTTCCATTTTTTGCTGCTGCTCCTGCGACAGGCGCAGCTCTTCCGCGCCGATACACAGCGATGACAGCGTCAGGATCAATGAAGCGAGGACGAAACGAAACATGGCAATCCCTGATTATTATTCGAGAGGGTCGCCGGCAGTAATAGCATGGAGATGACCACGACCGGATGCTCGTCAGACATACCGGAATGTCGCTGAGGTCAAGATCGAGTGAAACGGAGAGCGGCCTCGGCCGCTCCCGGTATCAGCGGGGCTGGGCGTCCAGGGACTGGCCGTTGATCGCGGCCCCTTCAGGGCCCAGCAGATACAAATAACTGGCCACAATCTGTTCCGGGCTTTTCAATTTTTCCGCGTCTTCGCCGGGATACGCAAGGGCGCGCATATCCGTGCGGGTGGCGCCCGGGTTGATGGTGTTCACGCGAATTTTGGAGGTGTTCTCCAATTCTTCCGCCAGCGTCTGCGACAGATTTTCGGTGGCCGCCTTGGACGCCGCGTAGGCGCCCCAGAATGCCCGGCCTTTACGGCCCACGCTGGAGGAGGTGAACAGGATGCGGCCGTCGTCGCTGTCGCGCAGCAGCGGCAGCAGCGCCTGGGTCAGATAGAAGGCGCTGTTGACGTTGACGCGCATCACCGAATCCCAGGTGTCCGCGCCGTAACGCTCCAGCGGCGTGATGTCCCCCAGCACCGAGGCGTTGTGCAGCACCCCGTCCAGGCGCCCGAATTCGCGGCCGAACAGGGTCGCCAGCTCCTGGTAGTCCTCGGGCCGCGCCACCTCCATGTTGACCGGTGCCAGCGCCGGCTCCGGCCCGCCGGCGGCCTTGATCTTGTCGTACACCGCTTCCAGCTTGCTCTGGGTGCGGCCCAGCAGAATCACGGTGGCGCCGTGGGCGGCCAGGGCCAGGGCCACCGCCCGGCCGATACCGGCGCCGGCGCCGGTAACCAGAATAATGCGATCCTTAAAGGCGTCCGGCGGGCACTGGTAATTGGCCGCCAGGCCGTTGAGTTCCTTGATGTCCATTTCGACTGTACCTACTTCTTCACAGTGTTTTCAGCAGCGGCAGCAGTTGCTCGCCGCGTTCCACAAAATAGTCGGCCGGCCAGGCGCGCGGGTTGTCGTCCGCGTCGATGTAGCCGAATCCGGCGGTGACGGTGATCATTTTCGCATTGAGTCCGGCCTGGATGTCACGCAAATGATCGCCCACGTACACGCAGTGGGTGGGGTTGGCCCCCACGGCGCCGGCCGCCATCAGCAGACCTTCCGGGTCCGGTTTGCGCTCGCGCACCTGGTCCGGGCAGATCACCGAGGCGCAGCGGTCGAGCAGGCCCAGGCCGGCCAGCACCGGGCGGGTGAAGCGCTCCGGCTTATTGGTGATCACGCCCCAGGGCAGGCCCTGGTCTTCCAGCCAGTTCAGGGTCTCGGCCATGCCGTCGAACAGGCAGGTGTCCACCGCCAGGCGGCCGCCGTAGGCGTCGAGCAGCTCATTGAGCCGCTCGTCGAAGCCGGCGTCCCCGGGCGCCAGGCCGAAGCCCAGCTCGGTGAGCGCCCGGCCGCCGTTGGAGACGGTGGCGCGCACCGCCTGGTAGCTGACCTCCGGCCGGCCGTGTTCGCGCAGCAGCTGATTGAGCACCACGTAAAAATCCGGCGCCGTGTCCACCAGGGTGCCGTCCAGATCAAAGAAGACCGCCTCAAGCATGGCGCACCGCGTGCATCAGATAGTTCACCGACACATCGCGGTTGAGCTTGTACACCTGGGTCACCGGGTTGTAGGTCATGCCGGTGGTGTCGCGCACGTCCAGCCCGGCGTCGCGGCTCCAGCCGGCCAGCTCCGAGGGGCGGATCAGCTTGGCGTACTCATGGGTGCCGCGCGGCAGCAGCCTCAGCACGTATTCGGCGCCGACAATGGCGAACAGAAACGCCTTGGGGTTGCGGTTGATGGTGCTGAAGAACACCTGGCCGCCGGGCTTCACTAGTTTGGCGCAGGCGCGGATCACCGACGCCGGATCGGGCACGTGCTCGAGCATTTCCAGACAGGTCACGGCGTCGTACTCGCCGGCGCGCTGCTCGGCGATCTCCTCGGCCAGCACCTGCAGGTATTCCACCTCCACGCCGCTCTTCTCGGCGTGCAGGCGCGCCACCGCCAGCGGCGCCTCGCCCAGGTCGATGCCGGTGACCGTGGCGCCGCGCCGGGCCATGCCCTCGGAGAGCAGGCCGCCGCCGCAGCCGATGTCGATCACTCTCTTGCCGGGCAGGCCGAGGCGCTCGTCGATGTAATTGAGCCGCAGCGGGTTGATGTCATGCAGCGGGCGGAATTCCGAGTTCGGGTCCCACCAGCGTTCCGCCAGGGCGTTGAATTTGGCGATTTCGCCGCTGTCCACGTTGGGTTGGTTCATCGGGTGTCCCTCATCGACTCTCGTTGTTGGCGCGGTCATTGTTGGGCGCGATGTTGCGCTGCCACTCGGCCGCGTTCTTGGCGATTAGCGCCGCGTTCAGCGTGGTCAGCCGGCGGTCCGCCATCAAGCAGCGCCCGGCGACCCAGCTGTGGGTGACCTGGTCCCGGGTGGCGGCGTACACCAGTTGCGCCACCGGGTCATAGACCGGTTGGGTCTCCAGGGCACCCAGGTCGACGGCGATCATATCCGCCTGCTTGCCGATTTCCAGTGAACCCGTGCGGCTTTCCAGGCCCAGCGCCCGGGCGCCGTTGAGGGTCGCCATGCGCAGGGCGGTGGCCGCCGGCACCGCGTCGGCGCGCAGGCTCACGCCCTTGGCGAGCAGCGCGGCGGTGCGGGTCTCGCCGATCATGTCCAGGTCGTTGTTGCTGGCCGAGCCGTCGGTGCCCAGCGCCACGTTGATGCCGGCGTCGAGCAGTTTCTGCACCGGGCAGAAGCCGCTCGCCAGCTTGAGGTTGGACTCGGGGCAGTGCACTACCTGGCTGCCGGTCTCCGCCAGCCACTGGATTTCCTCGTCGAGCAGCTGGGTCATGTGCACCGCCAGCAGGCGCGGGTTGAGCAGGCCCAGTTGCTTGAGCCGGGTCAGCGGTCGCTCGCCGCTGGTCTCCACCGCCTGGTGGATCTCGCCGGCGGTTTCATGCACGTGCATCATCACCGGCGCGTCCAGTTCCTCGGCCAGGGTGAGCACCTTCTCCAGGGGGCCGTCGGAGACGGTATAAGGCGCGTGCGGACCGAAGCCGATGGTCACCCGGGGTTCATGGCGCCAGTTATCGGCGGCCTCCGTGGCCAGGCGAAGATAGTCGTCCGGGCCGGCGCCCATGGGGGTGGGGAAGTCCAGGATCGGCGAGAACAGCACCGCCCGCAGGCCCGCCTCCATGGCCACCCGGGCGGTGGTCTCCGGGAAGAAGTACATGTCGGCGAAGCAGGTGGTGCCGGAGCGGATCATCTCGGTGGCGGCCAGACGGGTGCCGTCGCGCACGAAGGCTTCGCTCATCCACTGCCCCTCGGCCGGCCAGATGTGCTGCTCCAGCCAGGTCATCAGCGGCAGGTCGTCGGCCAGGCCGCGGAACAGGTTCATGGCGGCGTGGGTGTGGGCGTTCACCAGGCCGGGGATCAGCAGGTGGTTGCCCAGCTCCACCACCTCGTCGGCGCGCCATTTCTGGTCCGCCAGGGGCGTCGGCAGCAGGTCGACGATGGTGTCGCCGCGGACCACCAGGGCGTGATCGGCGAGGGCGCCGGTTTCCGGGGCCACCGGCGCGATCCAGCCGGCTTTGATGATGAGGTCGGCGTGTTGGTGATCCGGGGACGGCTGATTCTGCATCGCTGACGGCTCCTTCTCCGCGCGGAATGGGCGTGAGACCGGGCCCGGCCCGGTCGGTCCGGCGGCGAGTATAACCTGTCTGGCCAGCCTCGTCCGATGTCGGCGCCGGGCTTGTGGTGACGGGGTTGATGGGAATTATTTAGAGGCGGCAAAGCTGTGCTATCATCGGTGGCTTTTAGGAGCTCCGCGACCGGGGCTTCCGCGGGTCGCTATCCACGCCACCGAGGGATATAAGGAACGCCATGACGGACCTCGCCAAAGAAGTTACTCCCGTCAACATCGAGGACGAACTCAGACAGTCGTACCTGGATTACGCCATGAGCGTGATCGTGGGCCGGGCTCTGCCGGATGTGCGCGACGGCCTCAAGCCGGTGCACCGCCGCGTGCTGTTCGCCATGCACGAGCTCAGCAACGACTGGAATAAACCCTATAAAAAGTCCGCCCGTGTGGTGGGTGATGTAATTGGTAAATATCACCCCCACGGCGATTCCGCTGTGTACGACACCATTGTCCGCATGGCCCAGCCGTTCTCCCTGCGCTACATGCTGGTGGACGGGCAGGGCAACTTCGGTTCCATCGACGGCGACTCCGCCGCCGCCATGCGTTACACCGAAGTGCGCATGGCCAAGATCGCCCACGAGCTGCTGGCCGATCTGGACAAGGAAACCGTCGACTATGTGGACAACTACGACGGCACCGAGCGCATTCCCGACGTCATGCCGACGCGGGTGCCCAACCTGCTGGTCAACGGCTCCTCCGGCATCGCCGTGGGCATGGCCACCAATATCCCGCCCCACAACATGGGCGAGGTGATCGACGGCTGCCTGGCGCTGATCGACGACGACAGCCTGACGCCGGACGACCTGATGGAATACATCAAGGGTCCGGATTTCCCCACCGCCGGCATCATCAACGGCCGTGCCGGGATCGTGCAGGCCTACCGCACCGGCCGGGGCCGTATTTATGTCCGTGCCCGCGCCGAGATCGAGCAGACCGACAAGAGTGGCAAGGAAGCCATCATCATTCACGAGCTGCCCTATCAGGTGAACAAGGCCCGGCTGATCGAGAAAATCGCCGAGCTGGTCAAGGAAAAGAAGATCGAGGGCATCACCGAGCTGCGCGACGAATCCGACAAGCAGGGCATGCGGGTCTATATCGAGCTGCGCCGGGGCGAGAACGCGGAAGTGGTGCTCAACAACCTCTATCAGCAGACGCAGATGGAGACCGTGTTCGGCATCAACACCGTGGCGCTGGTGGACGGCCAGCCGCGCACCCTGAACCTGCGCGAGCTGCTGGACGCCTTCCTGCGTCACCGCCGCGAAGTGGTGACCCGCCGCACCGTGTACGAACTGCGCAAGGCCCGCGAAAAGGCCCACCTGCTGGAAGGTCTGGCGGTGGCGCTGGCCAACATCGACCCGGTGATTGAATTGATCAAGGGCTCGCCGAGCGCCGCCGAGGCGAAGGAAAAACTGCTTGCCAAGGGCTGGGCGCCGGGTGACGTGCTGGCCATGCTGGAGCGCGCCGGCGGCGAAGACGCCGCCCGCCCGGACGGTCTCGATGAGCACTACGGGCTGCGCGACAACTTCTACCACCTGAGCCCGGAGCAGGCCCAGGCGATTCTCGATCTGCGCCTGCAGAAACTGACCGGCCTGGAACGGGAAAAACTGATCACCGACTACCAGGTGCTGCTGGACCAGATCCGCGAAATGATGCTGATCCTGGCCGACCCGGACCGCCTGATGCAGGTGATCCGCGACGAGCTGCACGCGATCCGTTCGGAGTACAGCGACGAGCGCCGAACGGAAATCCAGACCTCGCGGCTGGACCTGAGCATGGAAGACCTGATCGCCGAGGAAACCGTGGTGGTCACGCTCAGCCATTCCGGCTACGCCAAGACCCAGCCGATCGACACCTACCGCGCGCAGAAGCGCGGCGGGCGCGGCAAGTCCGCCGGCCAGCTGAAGGACGAGGACTATGTCGAGCAGCTACTGGTGGCCGGCACCCACGACACCCTTCTGTGCTTCACCAATGAAGGCAAGGTTTACTGGCTGCGCGTGTTCGAGCTGCCCCAGGGCGGCCGCGCCTCCCGCGGCAAGCCGATCGTCAACCTGATTCCGGCGCTCAAGCCCGAGGAGCGCATCACCGCCATTCTGCGTCTGGACGCGGAAATGGTCCGCCAGCGCGCCGGCGGCGATGACGAGGACGAGACCGACGCCGACGCGACGGCCATCGACGGCGAAGCCGCCGAGGTGGTGGAAGACATGGAAGCCGATGGCGCCGACAGCGAGCCGCAGGCCGCCGAAGGGCCGTTCATCTTCATGGCGATCTCCAACGGCGTGGTCAAACGCACCGAGCTGGCCAAGTTCGCCAAGCCGCGCAGCAACGGCCTGATCGCCGTGCGTCTGCAGGAAGGCGAGCACCTGGTCAACGTGGCCATTACCCAGGGCGACGAAGACGTGGTGCTGGTGGCCGGCAACGGCAAAGTGGTCCGCTTCCAGGAATCCAAGGTCCGGGTGATGGGCCGCACCGCCCGCGGCGTGCGTGGCATGAAAGTGGCCGAGGGCGAGGAAGTGATCGCGCTGATGGTGCCGCAGGAAGGCGGGCAGATGCTGGCCGCGTCCGAGAACGGCTACGGCAAGCGCACCGACCTGAGCGAGTTCCCCACCAAGGGCCGGGGCACCCAGGGTGTGATCGGCATGGTGGTCAACGAGCGAAACGGCCCGCTGGTGGGCGCCGCCCAGGTGTTCGGCAACGAGGACATCATGCTGATCTCCAACCAGGGCACCCTGGTGCGCACCCGCGTGGACGAAGTCAGCCATCTGGGCCGCAACACCCAGGGTGTTCGCCTGATCCGCCTCGGCAACGGTGAAGCCTTGTCCGGTCTGGCGCCGATTCCGGAGCTGGACGTGGACGATGAAGAGCTGGAAGAGGGCGCCGTCGAGGAAAACGGTGTCGAGGGTGCCGAAGACGCCCCGGCGGACGGCGGCGAAGACTAAATAGAAGAGAGGGCGGCATGGCCGCCCGATACAGGATGCAGGATACAGGTTGAAGGGCGGGCACGTTGCCATCCCCTGTATCCTTCATCCTGAATCCTGTATCGCGGCGTCAGCCGCTAATATCCGGAGAATCGAATGTCCCGCGCTTATAACTTTTGCGCCGGCCCGGCGGCCTTGCCGGAAGCGGTCCTTCAGCGGGCCCGCGAGGAAATGCTGGATTACCGTGGCACCGGCATGTCGGTGATGGAAATGAGCCACCGCGATGACGTGATCGTGGCCATGGCGGAGCAGGCCGAAAAGGACCTGCGCGATCTGATGGGGATTTCCGACGACTACGCGGTGCTGTTCCTGCAGGGCGGCGCCAGTGCCCAGTTCGCCATGGTGCCCATGAACCTGCTCGGCGACGCGGGTCGCGCCGATTACATCAACACCGGCCAGTGGTCCAGCAAGGCGATCAAGGAAGCGCGCCGCTTCGGCGAGATCAATGTGGCGGCCTCCAGCGAGGACCGCAACTTCACCTATGCGCCGGCGCAGAGCGACTGGCGGCTGTCCGACGACGCCGCCTACGTGCATTACTGTCCCAACGAAACCATCGGCGGGCTGGAGTTCGATTTCGTGCCCGAGGTGGACAAGCCGCTGGTGGCGGATATGAGCTCCACCATCCTGTCGCGTCCGCTGGATGTCAGCCGCTTCGGCCTGATCTACGCCGGCGCGCAGAAGAACATCGGCCCGGCCGGGATCACCGTGGTGATCGTGCGCAAGGACCTGCTCGGCCGGGCCGGCGCCTCGGTGCCGGCGATGATGAACTACCAGACCCACGCCGAGAACGGCTCCATGTACAACACGCCACCCACCTTTGCCTGGTATCTGGCTGGCCTGGTGTTCCAGTGGCTCAAGGAGCAGGGCGGGGTGGACGCCATGGGCGAGATCAACCGGCGCAAGGCGGACAAGCTGTACGGTTTTATCGACGCCAGCGGCTTCTACAGCAACCCGGTGGCGCCCACCCAGCGCAGCTGGATGAATGTGCCTTTCATTCTCTCCGACAGCGCTCTGGACAAGGCGTTTCTGGCCGAGGCGGACGCCGCCGGGCTGCGCAACCTCAAGGGCCACCGCAGTGTCGGCGGCATGCGCGCCAGCATTTATAATGCGGTACCGGAAACGGCCGTGGATGCCCTGATAGATTTCATGGCGGACTTCGAAAAACGCAACGGATAAGGCGGGTGCGCGCACTCGCCAGCCGTGGCGCGCCCAGGCGGAACCTGACATGACCGAATCATTGGACAAGCTGAGAGATCAGATCGACGCCCTGGACCAGCAGCTCCAGGATCTGCTCAATCACCGCGCCGAGCTCGCCCACCAGGTGGCCGAAGTGAAGCGCCGCGAGGATGCCGAGCCGGTGTTTTACCGCCCGGAGCGGGAGGCCCAGGTACTGAGCCGCATCAAGGAACGCAATAAGGGCCCGATCGACGCGGAATCCATGGCGCGCCTGTTCCGCGAGGTGATGAGCGTGTGCCTGGCGCTGGAACAGCCCATGCGCGTGGCGTTTCTGGGCCCGGAGGGCACCTTCACCCAGCAGGCGGCGATCAAGCATTTCGGCCACGCGGTGGAAAGCGTGCCGCTGGGCGCCATCGACGAGGTGTTCCGTGAGGTGGAGGCGGGTGCCGTGCACTTCGGCGTGGTGCCGGTGGAAAACTCCACCGAGGGCATGGTGAACCACACCCTGGATTCGTTCATGAACTCCGACCTCAAGATCTGCGGTGAGGTGGAACTGCGTATCCACCACCACCTGCTGGCCGGTCCGCACACCCGCCGCGACAAGGTGACGCGCATCTACTCGCACCAACAGACCCTGGCCCAGTGCCGCCAGTGGCTGGACGCGCACATGCCGGCGGTGGAGCGGGTGGCGGTGAGTTCCAACGCGGAGGCCGCGCGGCGGCTCAAGGACGAATGGAACGCCATGGCCATCGCCGGCGACATGGCCCGCGAGCTCTATAATCTGGAGCCGGTGCAGCGCAACATCGAGGACCGCCCGGACAACACCACCCGCTTCCTGATCATCGGCCGCCAGGACACGCCGCCCTCCGGCCGCGACAAGACCAGCCTGCTGATCTCCGGCAAGAACCGTCCGGGGCTGCTGTCCGATCTGCTACGGCCGTTCCGGGACAAGGGCATCAACCTGACCCGTCTGGAAAGCCGGCCCTCGCGCATCGCCAACTGGAGCTATGTGTTCTTCGTCGACTGCGAGGGCCACAAAGCCGACGCCACGCTCACCGAGGTGCTGGAGACTCTGGAAGCCGACGGCAATACCATCAAGGTGCTGGGCTCCTATCCGAAGGCGGTTCTGTAGGAAAGCGCTATGACTTGCGATTACACCCAACTGGCCAACAACGGCGTGCAGCAACTGCGCCCCTATCAGCCGGGCAAACCCGTCGAGGAGCTGCAGCGTGAGCTGGGCCTGCGCGACGTGGTCAAGCTGGCCAGCAACGAAAACCCGCTGGGCCCCAGCCACCGGGCGCTGGAAGCGGCGCGCCGGTCGCTGGATCAGATCCACCTCTACCCGGACGGCGCCGGTTTCGAGCTGAAACACGCCCTGGCGGACAACCTGGGCGTGAGCAGCGACCGCATCACCCTGGGCAACGGCTCCAACGACGTGCTCGAGCTGGTGGCGCGCGCCTATCTGCAGCCCGGCGACGAGGCGGTGTTCTCGGAGTACGCCTTCGCCATCTACCCGCTGGTGACCCTGGGCTGCTCCGCCAAGCCGGTGTCGGTGGATTCGCACCTCTACGGCCACGACCTGGCCGCCATGGCGGACGCCATCACCGAACGCACCCGGGTGGTGTTCCTGGCCAACCCCAACAACCCCACCGGCACCTGGTTCAATGACCAGGCGCTGGACAACTTCCTGGCCCGGGTGCCGGAGCGGGTGATCGTGGTGCTGGACGAGGCGTACTTTGAGTACGTGGAGGAAAGCCACTACCCGGACGGCCTGAAGCGGCTCGACCGCTACCCGAACCTGGTGGTCACCCGCACCTTTTCCAAGATCCACGGCCTGGCCGGCCTGCGCGTGGGCTACGCCGTATCGCACCCGCAGATCGCCGATGTGCTCAACCGGGTGCGCCAGCCCTTCAACGTCAATATTCCGGCGCTGGCGGCGGCCCAGGCGGCCCTGGGCGACCTTGACCATATCGAGAACTCCAAGGGCGAGAACACCGCCGGCCTGGTGCAGCTGGCGGAAGGGCTCGACGCCCTCGGCTTCACGCAGATTCCTTCGGTGGCCAATTTTATCGCCTTCGACTGCGGCGGCGACGCCGAGACGGTCTACCAGGGGCTGCTGCGCGAAGGGGTGATCGTGCGCCCGCTGGGCGGCTACGGCCTGCCCAACCACCTGCGGGTCACCGCCGGCACCGCCCGCGACAACGAACGTTTCCTGCAGGCCCTGAAACAAGTGACGCGCCGCTGATGAGCGCGCACCGGCCCCCTCTGTTTCAACGTGTCGCCATCATCGGGCTGGGTCTGATCGGCGGCTCGCTGGCCGCCGCCATCCGCGAGCAGGGGCTGGCGCGCACCGTGGTGGCCGGCTCCCGCTCCACGCGCACCCTGGAGCAGGGCCTGGCCCTGGGGCTGATCGACGAGGGCAGCCAGGACCTGGCGGTGGCGGTGCGCGGCGCCGATCTGGTGTTCGTGGCGACGCCGGTGTCGTCCATGGGGGCGGTGCTGAAAGCGCTGCGCCCGGGGCTCGCCGAGCGCGCCATCGTCACCGACGGCGGCAGCGTCAAAGGCGCGGTGATCGCCGAAGCCCGCCGGGCCCTGGGCGATCATTTCCCGCGCTTCGTGCCGGGCCACCCGATCGCCGGCAAGGAAAAAAGCGGCGTGGAAGCCGCCGATGCGGGGCTGTATCGCCAGCACCGGGTGATTCTGACGCCCACCCCGGACACCGACCCCGGCGCCACCGCGCGGGTGAACGCGCTGTGGGCGGCGGTGGGCGCGGAGGTGCTGGAGATGGCGCCGGACCACCACGACCGGGTGCTGGCGGAAACCAGCCATCTGCCGCATTTGCTGGCGTTTTCGCTGGTCGATACCCTGGCCCGGCAGGGCGATTCCACCGAGATTTTCCGCTACGCCGCCGGCGGCTTCCGTGATTTTACCCGCATCGCCAGTTCCGACCCGGTGATGTGGCACGACATCTTCCGCGAGAACCGGGACGCGGTACTGGAAGCGCTGGCCCTGTTCCGGGATGGTATCGACCGTTTCCAGAACGCCATCGAGCATAACGACGACGAGGCCCTGATGGGCGTCATGACCCGGGCCAACGCCGCCCGGGCCCACTTTCTGGCCATGAACGAGCGCACCTCCTACACCCGCGCCCGGCATTCCGACGACGAGACAGGCATGACACAGCAATCCAACCCCACCTTCCTGGCGCGCCCCGGCGGCCGGCTCAACGGCCGGCTGCGGGTGCCGGGTGATAAATCCATGTCCCACCGGGCCATCATGCTGGCGTCCCTGGCCGAGGGCACCACCACCGTGGAGGGGTTTCTGGAAGGGGAGGACGCCCTGGCCACGCTGCAGGCGTTCCGCGACATGGGCGTGCTGATCGAAGGCCCCCACCACGGTCAGGTGATCGTGCACGGGGTCGGCCTGCACGGCCTCAAGGCGCCGGGCAAACCGCTCTACATGGGCAATTCCGGCACTTCCATGCGGCTGCTCACCGGCCTGCTCGCCGGCCAGGCGTTCGACACCGAACTGACCGGCGATGAATCGCTCTCCAAGCGGCCCATGGAGCGGGTCGCCGGCCCGCTGCGGGAAATGGGCGCGCGCATCGACACCGGCGAGGGCGGCCGCCCGCCGGTGCGTATCCACGGCGGCCAGACGCTGAAGGGCATCCACTATCCGCTGCCGATGGCGTCCGCCCAGGTGAAGTCGGCGGTGCTGCTGGCGGGCCTGTACGCCGAGGGCGACACCTCGGTGACCGAGCCGGCCCCCACCCGCGACCACACCGAGCGGATGCTGGGCGGGTTCGGCGTGCCGGTGCGGCGCGACGGCGCCACCAGCACGGTGACCGGCGGCACGCCGCTGGCGGCGGGCCCCCTGGACGTGCCGGCGGACATCTCCTCGGCGGCGTTCTTCCTGGTCGGCGCCTCCATCGCCGAAGGCAGCGAGCTGACCCTGCCCCATGTGGGGGTGAACCCGACGCGCACCGGCGTGATCGACATTCTCAAGCTGATGGGCGCGGACATCCGCCTGGAGAACCCGCGCGATTCCGGCGGTGAGCCGGTGGCCGACCTGGTGGTCAGGAGCGCGCCGCTCAAGGGCATCGAGATCCCCCGGGAGCTGGTGCCGCTGGCCATCGACGAGTTTCCGGCGATCTTCATCGCCGCCGCCTGCGCCCAGGGCGAAACCGTGCTGCGCGGCGCCGAGGAGCTGCGCGTCAAGGAGTCCGACCGCATTCAGGTGATGGCGGACGGCCTGGCGGCGCTGGGCGTGGAGCATGAAGTCTATGAGGACGGCATCCGCATCGTCGGCGGCCCGTTCGGCGGCGGCGAGGTGGATTCCCACGGCGATCACCGTATCGCCATGAGTTTCGCCATGGCGGCGCTGCGCGCCTCGGCGCCCATCACTATCCGCCGCTGTGCCAACGTGGCCACCAGCTTCCCGGGCTTCGCGGATCTTGCCCGCGGCGCCGGTCTCGACCTGGAGGTGCACGCATCCAAGGAGAACGCATGATCCCGATCATCACCATCGACGGCCCGGTGTCCTCCGGCAAGGGCACCGTGGCGCGCCTGGTGGCCGCCCGCCTGGCCTGGCACCTGCTCGACTCCGGCGCTCTCTACCGGGTGCTGGGCCTGTACGCCACCCGCCAGGGCGTGGCCCTGGATGACCAGCCGGCGCTGATCCGGCTCGCCGAGAACCTGCCGGTGGTGTTCCGCGAGCAGAACGGCGACACCGCCGTGGTGCTCGACGGCGAGGACGTGAGCGCCGACATCCGTCGCGAGGAAGTCGGCGAGATGGCCAGCCAGGTGGCCGTGCTGCAGCCGGTGCGCGACGCGCTGTTCGCCCGCCAGCGGGCCTTCGCCCTGAGCCCGGGCCTGGTGGCCGACGGCCGTGATATGGGCACGGTGGTATTCCAGGACGCGCCGCTCAAGATCTACCTCAACGCCAGCGCCGAGGAGCGCGCCCGCCGGCGCTACGCCCAGTTGAAGGAAAAGGGCTTTGATGCTACCCTCGCGACCCTTATCGAGGACATCCAGACCCGGGACGACCGGGACATGAACCGCGATGTGGCACCGCTGAAGCCCGCTGATGACGCGGTGGAGATCGATTCCACCTCGCTCTCCGTGGAACAGGTGGTGGACGCGATTCTCGATGAGGCCGCCCGCCGATCTCTGGTCTGAAGGCGGTAAAACCGTATTCATCCGTAGGAGCGGCCCTGGCCGCGGCAACCCCGATTACGCGGGGTCCGCGGGCAGGGCCGCTCCCGCAATGAGTGTTAAGTGACAGGTCGCCCGGCCCCTGACAGTAAACCAGCTTGGGGCGGTGGCCTTTTAGTAATAACCCATGCCTGCTGGTTGGTATGTGTATCCGTGAGACTTCTCCATGACTGAATCTTTTGCCGAACTTTTTGAAGAAAGCCTTAAGGACCTCGACGTTGCCCGTGGTTCCATCATCAAAGGCACCGTGGTCGCCATCGACAGCGACTGGGTGACCGTTAACGCCGGCCTCAAGTCCGAGGGCATCATCGCCCGCGGCGAGTTCATCAGCGAAACCGGTGAACTGGAAATCGCCGAAGGCGATGAAGTGGAAGTGGCGGTTGACGCTATCGATGACGGCATGGGCTTCACCCGTCTGTCCCGCGAAAAGGCCAAGCGCGCCGAAGTGTGGGGCGAACTGGAAGTGGCTTTCGACAAAGACGAGATCGTCAAAGGTCAGATTTCCGGCAAGGTGAAGGGTGGCTTCACCGTCGATATCGGCCCGATCCGCGCGTTCCTGCCCGGCTCCCTGGTGGACATCCGTCCGGTACGCGACGTGACCCACCTGGAAGGCAAGGACCTGGATTTCAAGGTCATCAAGCTCGATCCCAAGCGTAACAACGTGGTGGTGTCCCGCCGCGCGGTCATGGAAGCCGAGCACTCCGCCGAGCGCGAAGCGCTGCTCGAGTCTCTGCAGGAAGGCATGGTCGTCAAGGGTATCGTCAAGAACCTGACCGACTACGGCGCGTTCGTCGACCTGGGCGGCATCGACGGCCTGCTGCACATCACCGACATGGCCTGGAAGCGCATCAAGCATCCCAGCGAAATCGTCGAAGTGGGCCAGGAAATCGAGATCAAGGTCCTCAAGTTCGACCGCGAGAAGATGCGTGTGTCCCTGGGTCTCAAGCAGCTGGGCGAAGATCCCTGGCACGATATCGTGCAGAAGTACCCGGAAGGTGCCCGCGTCAAGGCCCGGGTCACCAACCTCACCGACTACGGCTGCTTCGCGGAAATCGAAGAAGGCGTGGAAGGTCTGGTGCACGTGTCCGAGATGGACTGGACCAACAAGAACATCCACCCGTCCAAGGTTGTCGAGATCGGCGACGAAGTGGAAGTGATGATCCTGGACATCGACGAAGACCGTCGTCGTATCTCCCTGGGTATCAAGCAGTGCCAGTCCAACCCGTGGGAATCCTTCTCCGAGAACTACCAGAAAGGCGACCGCATCAGCGGCAAGATCAAGTCGATCACCGATTTTGGTATCTTCATCGGCCTGGAAGGCGGCATCGACGGCCTGGTGCACCTGTCCGACATCTCCTGGGAAGAGCAGGGCGAAGAGGCGGTGCGCAACTTCAACAAGGGCGACGAGCTGGAAACCGTGGTACTGTCCATTGATGCCGAGCGGGAAAGAATTTCCCTTGGAATCAAGCAGTTGACAGATGATCCGTTTGCTCAGTATGTTGCTGCAAACGAGAAGGGCACCATCGTTAAAGGCAAGGTAACGGAAGTGGACGCCAAGGGCGCCACCGTGGAGTTGGCTGAAAACGTGGAAGCATCCCTGCGTGCCAGCGAACTCAGCCGCGACAAGGTCAACGATGCGACCGAAGTGCTCAGCGTCGGTGACGAGGTGGAAGCCCGCATCACCAACGTGGATCGCAAGAACCGTGTGATCACCCTGTCCGTACGCGCCAAAGATCAGGTGCAGGACAAGGAAGCACTGGATACCCAGGGTCCGGACGCCAACGCGCCCAAGACCATTGGTGATCTGATCAAGAAGCAGATGGAAAACAGCAACGAGTCATAACGGCTCCTCCCGGGGGCCGGCCATCAGGCCGGCCCCGCTTGGGCAGGGAGCCCAGGGGAGTAGGTTGCAATGGCGTCAGCGTTAACCAAATCGAAACTGATTGCCCGTATTTCCAAGGAAAACCAGCAATTGTCTCCCAGGGATGTGGAGCTCGCCGTAAAAACCCTGATTGACTACATGGCCGACACCCTCGCTGAAGGGGGCCGCATCGAAATACGCGGTTTCGGCAGTTTTTCCCTTCATTTCCGTGCACCTCGCGTGGGCCGTAATCCCAAGACCGGCGCCAGCGTCAAGCTGCATGGCAAGTACGTTCCCCATTTCAAATCCGGTAAAGAGCTGCGCGAACGGGTCAATGACTCCATGTTCGACGCGTCGTCCGGAACCCATGGCGACGACAAACGCAACGCCGATGACGCCCCCGGCGAAGCCGTCAACGGCTGATCGCCCCAGCAGGACGATGTGATGCGAAATCTTTACCGTATTTTTCTGATTCTGGTTTTGCTGCTGATCTTCATGGCGGCTTTCCTGTTCGTCACCGCCAACACCCAGCCGGTGACCCTGGCGGTGCCCGTCGCCGACTGGCAATACCAGGTGACGCTGGGCGCACTGGTGGTGGTGCTGCTGGCCCTCGGCCTGCTGGCGGGGCTGGTCACCGGCCTGGGCCTGAAAGGGTTGCGCGGCCTGTTCGGACCCCGTTCATGAGCGAACCGCTTTGGCTTATTCCGCTGTTCTTTTTCGCCATCGCCACGGGCTTTTTCCTCGGCCGGCGTGAAGGTAAACGCCGCCAGCGCCGGCGCATGGATTCGCTGTCCCAGGAGTACGTGGCCGGTCTGAATTTTCTGCTCAACGAAGAGCCGGACAAGGCGGTGCAGGCCCTGCTCAACAGCCTGGAGGTCAACGACCAGACCCTGGAAACGCACCTCAGCATGGCGCGCCTGTTCCGCAAGCGCGGCGAATTCGACCGCGCCACCCTGATTCACTCCCACCTTCTCGAGCAGGGCGAGCTGCCCCGCGCCACCCAGGAGCAGATTCAGCTGGAGCTGGCCGAGGACTACCTGGCCGGCGGCCTGTTCGACCGGGCCGAGGAAGTGCTGCTGGAAATGCTCGACCAGGAGTGCGAAAAGCGCGAGCAGGTGATTCGCCAGCTCACCTACCTGTACGAGCAGGAGCGTGACTGGACCAACGCCATCTCCATGGGCGAGCACCTGGTTAAATCGCAGCCCAAGATCGCCCCGGTGCTGGCCCACTACTGCTGCGAGGAAGCGGAAGCGCAGATCGCCCGCAGCGAGCTCAACCCGGCACGCCGCATGCTGCGCCGCGCCCTCGGCTTCGACAAGAACTGCGTTCGCGCCAGCGTCCTGCAGGGGCGCCTGGAAATGCGCGAGGAAGACTGGAATGCGGCCATCGACGCGTTCCGCCGCATCTGGAAACAGGATCCGGACTTCTTTGACGAGGTGCTCAGCGAGTTGCGCCAGTGCTATCAGGCACTGGAGAAAGAAGAGGACTTTATCCGCATGCTCGCCGATTACAGCGCCGAGACACCCAGCACCGCCCGGGTGCTGCTGCTGTCCGAGCAGCTGCGCGAGCGCTACGGTGACCGCGAGGCCGGGCAGTTCATCGCCGACTACATGCAGGCCAACCCCACGGTGCTCGGCCTGCACCGCCTGATCGACATGAACCTGCAAGGGTCGGCGGAAGGCGAGGCCCGCGAGCACCTGGGTCTGCTCAAAGCCCTCACCGAGCGGCTGACCAGCGGTAAAACCATCTATCAGTGCCGCCGCTGCGGGTTCCAGACCCCGTTGCTGCAGTGGCGCTGTCCCAGCTGCCGCCGCTGGGGCACCATCAAACCCCGCTCCGAAGGAGAGATTAAGCCGTGACCGTCGCCAGCCCCATTATCGTCGCCCTGGATTACTCGCAACCGGACCAGGCGCTGGCGATGGCGGACCGGCTCGACCCGGCCAAGGTGCGGGTCAAGGTGGGCAAGGAGCTGTTCACCCGCGGCGGACCGGACGTGGTGCGCGCCCTCCACGACAAAGGCTTCCAGGTGTTCCTGGACCTCAAATTCCACGACATTCCCAACACCGTGGCCGGCGCCGTCAAGGCCGCCGCCGACCTGGGCGTATGGATGGTCAACGTCCATGCCAGCGGCGGCAGCCGCATGATGCTCGCCGCCCGTGAGGCGCTGGTCGGCCATGAGCGTCCGCCGCTGTTGATCGCGGTCACCGTGCTCACCAGCCAGGAACGGGCCGACCTTCAGGAAATCGGCATCGACCACGAACCCGAGGACCAGGTCCGCCGCCTGGCGGCCCTGACCCGCGACAGCGGTCTCGACGGCGTGGTTTGCTCGGCCCGCGAGGCCGCCATGCTGCGCGCCGCCTGCGGCGACGATTTCGCCCTGGTAACCCCCGGCATTCGTCCGGCCGGCAGCGCCGGCGACGACCAGCGCCGGGTGGTGACGCCGCCCCAGGCCCGCGAATGGGGCGTGGACTTCATGGTGATCGGACGCCCGATTACCCGTGCGGAAAATCCCACGGCCGCAGTCGACGATATCCTACAAAGTCTTTCCTGATCAGAGCGCGAAAAGTCACCGCGCAGGCTTACAGCCCCGCCGCTTCGTCCCGCCTAGAGTAGAACGTCCTAACCCAAACCGATAAGGAGGAAGGACGATGAAGCTCCATGGACGAAAACTGTATCAAACCCTGCTACTCAGCCTGATGCTGCTTGCCGGCGGCCTGCCCGCCGCCCAGGCCGCCCCCGAAGCGGAGGGCGCCGGCGACGGTGCCGCCGCCGTGGACACCACGGTGAGCCTGAACAACGCCGGGGTGGAAGAGCTGCAGACCCTGAAAGGCATCGGCCCCAAGACCGCCGCCTCGATCGTGGCCTGGCGGGACCGGGAAGGGCCGTTCGAATCCGTCGATCAGCTTATGGCGGTGAAGGGCATCGGCGAGATGACGTTGTCGCGGATCCGTGACCGGCTGAGTCTCTGAGTTCTGTAGACCGTTGACGCGGAATGCCGCCCGCTCTTCCGTCATTCCGCTTTCACCGGCCGTCCTTTCCCCGGGACGGCCGGCTTTTTATATTCATCTCCGTCAGCGACGGAGAATGACCGATACCTTACGGGAGCGCGCTTGTGGGAGCGGGCCCCGCCCCGAAAGGGGGCAAAGCTCCCGGCAGGATTCCAGAGACCTCTGTGCTTCCTGTGTCCGGTGCTCCGTATCGGAGACGCGGTGCAATGGTGGTGCCTTCCGGGACCGCTCAAGCCATCCCTGGCCGCTGTTAGTTTGGCCCTCCCTGGCCAAACAGCTCCCTCCAGGCACCACCATTGCCCCGCTCACTTGGCAGCGGCACCGCCACGGGTCAGAACACCGCCTGGACCTTTCTACGAAGTGTGGTTTGTGGCGGCGAATCTCCCAAGGAGCGCCGGGATCGGGTGGGCCCGTCCAGGACCGTGTTTGGCCAGGGATGGCCAAACGCCGAGCCTACAGGGATGTACTCGTGGCGTGTCCTGGACGGGCACACCCGATCCCGGCGCGGGCTCTCTGGAGAGGTCGTACTCAGCCTGGCCGCTTGGTAACGGGGAACTCGCAGAGGTCGGCGATGAGGCACTCGCCGCACTTGGGTTTGCGCGCCACGCAGGTGTAGCGCCCGTGCAGAATCAGCCAGTGGTGGCAGTCCCGCTTGAACTCTTCCGGCACGGTCCGCATCAGCCGCTGCTCCACCTCCACCACGTTTTTTCCCGGCGCGATGCGCGTCCTGTTCGAGACCCGGAAGATGTGCGTGTCCACGGCGATGGTGGGCTCGCCGAAGGCGGTGTTCAGCACCACGTTGGCGGTTTTGCGCCCGACACCGGGCAGTGCTTCCAGGGCGGCTCTGGAGCGCGGCACTTCGCCGTCGTGCTGCTCAATCAGCTGGTCGCAGAGTTTGATGATGTTGGCGGCCTTGGAGTTAAACAGGCCGATGGTCTTGATGTAGGTTTTGAGGCCGTCCACGCCCAGGGCGCGGATGGCGTGGGGCGTGTTGGCCACCGGGAAGAGTTTTGCGGTGGCTTTGTTGACGCCCACGTCGGTGGCCTGGGCGGACAGCACCACGGCCACCAGCAGCTCGAACGGCGTGGTGAAATAGAGCTCGGTGGTGGGGTGCGGTCGCTGTTCGCGCAACCGCCGGAAGATTTCGGTGCGTTTTTCGCGATTCATGGCGTCGGGTTCGCTGGCGAAAAACGGACAGTATAACGAAGGGGGAACCGGGCGGCGACGCCACCCGGTGGGTGCTGGCGTGGTGCGCTTCCGGGGCGCCTTAGTCGGTCACCACCCGGCCGTTTTCCACCGGCAGGCGGTCGCCGGGTTCGTTTTCCATGCGCACGGTCTGGGTCTGGCCGTCGAAGCGGTAGGTGACGTTGTAGCCGACCTGTTCGCTGCGGGTTTCCATAATGGTCTGGCAACGCTCTTCGGTGGTGGTGTAGGTGTTGCCTTCCTGGATGCGTTCCTGCGCCTTGTTGCCCGCGTAACCGCCGGCCACGGCGCCTGCGGCGGTGGCCACGTCCTTGCCGCTGCCGCCACCGAACTGGTGGCCGATAACACCGCCCACCACCGCGCCGATGGCGCTGCCGGCGATCTGGTGTTTGTCCTTGACCGGTTTCTGCCGCTGCACGGTGACTTGCTCGCAACGCTGGTTGGGTTCCTGCCAGGTTTTGGTGGCGGGCTCCACTTTGACCACTTCGGCGTAAGGGCCTTCGTCGTTGAGCGCCTGATAGCCGCCGTAACCGACACCGGCGACGGCCACGGTGCCTACCACGGCGAGTGCCACGGTTGCTGCTGTTTTCATAATGGCCTCCTTTCTGATTCTTGGCATGCGCCGATCACTGGCGCGCGCTTTAACGTAGTGGGCGCTATTTTTACCCGGGAAGCCCGGTGAACGTTGTATAACGCTGTTAAAAGCGCCGTGCTTTTGAACCAGATCACTGGGGCTACGACATTAGAACGGCAACGGTGTTGGCCCGATCACCCGCTTTTCAGCTCACCTTGCCGGTGGTGCGTACCCGCCGGCTGGCGGTGGGCTGGTCCGCTTGCCGGGCCTTGCGGGCGGCTTTGAGGCGCCGGTCGATAACGTTCTTGCCGGCGATGATCAGCCCCAGGCCGATAAAGGCGCCCGGTGGCAGCACCGCGAACAGGAAGCCGGGGTAGTCCGGGAACACTTCCAGGCGCCAGCCGGAGGCGACGGGGCCTAGCAATAACTGCATGTTATCGAACAGCGTGCCCTGGCCGATCAGCTCGCGCATGCCGCCGAGGATCACCAGGATCACCAGGAAGCCGGCGCCCATCATGAAGCCGTCCAGCAGCGAGGGCAGCACCGGGTTCTTGCTGGCGAAGGCGTCGGCGCGGCCCAGCACGGTGCAGTTGGTGACGATCAGGGGAATGAAAATACCCAGGATTTCGTACAGCTCGAAGGTGAAGGCGCGCATCAGCATTTCGATCACCGTCACCAGAGCGGCGATGATCATCACGAAGGCGGGCAGCCGCACCGCGTCGGTGACATAGCCGCGGATCAGCGACACGGCGCCGTTGGAGCCCATCAGCACCACCAGCGTGGCCAGCCCCAGCCCCAGGGCGTTGACCACCGTGCCGGTGACCGCCAGCAGCGGGCACAGGCCGAGTATCTGCACGGTGGCCGGGTTGTTGTTCCAGAGCCCGTCGAGGGTGATTTTCCGGTAGTCGGTCTCAGCCACGGCAGGCCTCCCTCATGCTGTCTGGCGCGTCGTCGGTGGCCGGTGCCTGGAACACCGGCTCTTTGTGATCACGGAAATAAAGCAGGGCGCGGTGCACGGCGCCGACCACGGCGCGCGGGGTGATGGTGGCGCCGGTGAAGCTGTCGAAGCTGCCGCCGTCTTTCTTCACCGCCCAGCCGGCGTCGTCCGGGTTGGTCAGGGAGCGGCCGTTGAAGGTGGTGATCCAGTCGGATTTGCGCCGTTCTATTTTGTCGCCCAGGCCCGGGGTTTCGTTGTGCGGCGGCACCGCCCGCACGCCCAGCACGCGGCCGCCGGTGTCCACGCCCACGATCAGATCAATGGCGCCGCCATAGCCGTCCGGGGCGGTGGCTTCGAGCACCACGCCGGACGGCGCGCCGTCGCGGCGGGCCCGGTAGATATGCTGCGCGCCGTTGCCGAGCAGCGGGTCACGCACTTCAATGCGGTCCGTGATCAGCACATTGTCGTGACGGTCGTCGGGCATCACCTGGGCCAGAGACGCGATCAGGGCGTTCTGGCGGTTGCACTCCACCCGCGGCAGGGTGGCCTGGTTGGTCAGCGCCAGCGCGGCGGCGGTGCCGATGGCGAACAGCCCCAGGATCACGGCGTTGCGGGTTATCGCCTGGCGGATCATGGGTTGGCCCCCTTGTTCGCCTTGCGGTGCCCGTAGGCGCGCGGCTGGGTGTAGTAATCAATAAACGGCGCCGACAGATTGAGCAGCAGCACCGCGAACGCCACCGCGTCCGGGTAGCCGCCGAAGGTGCGGATCACCCAGATCAGCAGGCCGATCAGCAGCGCGTAGATAAACCGCCCCAGGCGGCTGGTGGCGGCGCTCACCGGGTCGGTGGCGATGAAGAACGCGCCCAGCATGGCGCCGCCGGAAAACAGGTGGAACAGCGGGCCGGCAAAGCGCGCCGCGTCCACCTGGTGGGCGATCAGCGCCGGCAGCGCCAGGCCGGCCAGGAACGCCACCGGGATCTGCCAGGTGATGATACGGCGCGCCAGCAGGTAGAGGCCGCCGAGCAGGAACGCCAGATTGACGGCCTCCCAGCCGGGGCCCGCCAGCTGCCCGGCGAGAATGTCGTGGCCGGCCAGCGCCTCGGCGTCGCCGGCCCAGGTGCGGAAAGTGTCCAGCGGCGTGGCGCCGGTGAAGGCGTCCGCCGGCGTTTGGCCGAGGAACAGGGCGAGGCTGTCCGCCGGGGCGGGCGCCTCGCCGGGCGCGATCCACTGGGTCATCGCCACCGGGAAAGAGATCAGCAACAGCACATAGCCGATCATCGCCGGGTTGAACGGGTTCATGCCCAGACCGCCATAGAGCTGCTTGGCCACCACGATGGCGAAGCCGACGCCGATCAGGGTCAGCCACCAGGGCGCGGTGGGCGGCAGCGCCAGGCCCAGCAGCACGGCGGTGACCACCGCGCTCCAGTCCTTAAGGTAAAACGCCACCGGCTTGCCCCTGGCGCGCAGGAACAGGGCCTCGCAGACCACCGCCACCAGCACCGCCCAGAGCACGTTGAGCAGGCTGCCCAGGCCGAACTGCCAGACCAGCACCGCCAGGCCGGGCAGGGTGGCGTAGACCACCTGGCGCATCACCGCGCCGGTGTCGGTGTGCCGGCTGGTGTGCGGGGAAGGGGCGTTGATCAGACTCATTCTTCCACCAGCCCCTGTTCTTCCACGGCGGTTTTCAACGCCAGGCGGGTCAGTTGCGCGTGTTCTTGCAAAGCGTCCAGTTCCGAATTCAGGGTTTCCAGGGTGTCCGCGTCGGAGGTGTCGCGGCGCCGTTCCAGCTCGTCGGCCTTGTCGCGCAGGGCGCTTTCCGCCCGGGCCGCGTCCAGCTTCAGGGTTTTCAGGTCCTTGCCGGTGTGGGCGAGGATATCCGCCTTGGCCTGCTCCACCAGCGCGTCCAGGGCGTCGCGGCAGTGGTCCGCCTTGGCTTTCAGTTTCTCCACCTTGGCGTGCATGGCGGCGAGGGCCTCGTCGCTCTCCTGGCCGGCGCGCTCGGCCCGTTCCACCGCGGCGTGGGCTTCCTTGTACTGTTTGTGCGCCATGTTGTAGGCGGTTTTCAGAGCTTTCAGGCGCTTCTGGCGCTTGGCGGCGGCCTGGTCATCCCCGGCGGCCTTGGGCGCGGCCCCGGCGGCGGCCGGTTTCTCCGCCGCGGTGTCCTTGTCCTGCGTCGACGGCGCCGGCGCGGCGGGGGCGGCCGCCGGCCCCTGGGCCGCCTTGGCGTCGCGCAACTCGGCCTTCAGGCGGTCCGCCTCCGCTTTCAGGGTGTCGGCCCGGGCGCGTAATTCAGCGGCGTCGTCCGCTTCCTCGGCTTCGGCGGTCTTGGCGGCTTTCACCGCCGCCTTGTAGGCGCTGGAGGCTTCGCCCACTGCTTTCTTCAGGTCCGCCAGGGCAGTGGATTCGGCGGGCGCCGCCGCCGGCGCCGGGGCCGCGGCCTTGGCGTCGCGCAGGGCCGCCTTGGCCCGGTCCGCTTCCGCTTTGAGGCTGTCGGCCCGGGCGCGCAGCTCGGCGGCGTTGTCCGCTTCCTGGGCTTCGGCGGTCTTGGCCGCTTTGACCGCCGCTTTGTAGGCGCTGGAAGCCTGGCCCACTTCCTTCTTCAGCGCCACCAGCTTTTCGTCGCCGGCGCCGCTGTCGGTCGCCGCTTCCTGCTTCTTGCGGTTGGCCTCCAGACGGGCGCGGCGGCGGGCTTCCTTCTCCGCCTGTTCCCGCTCCAGCCGGGCCTGGCGCGCCTCGAAACGCTCCCGGGCGCGGTCCGCCTTGATCTGCTCGGCGGTCTGGGTGCGGATTTCCCCCTTGGCGTAGCGGTAGTACTGCACCAGCGGAATATGGCTGGGGCACACATAGGCGCAGGCACCGCACTCGATGCAGTCCATCAGGTTGTGGTGCTGGGCGCGCTCGAAGTCGTCGGTCTTGGCGTACCAGTAGAGCTGTTGCGGCAGCAGGTTGGCCGGGCACACCTCGGCGCAGGCGCCGCAGCGGATGCACGCCTGCTCCGGCGGCGGTTCCGGCAGTTCCTCGGCGCTGGCGGCGATCACGCAGTTGCTGGTCTTGACCACCGGCACGGAGGGATCGTGCAGGGTAAAGCCCATCATCGGGCCGCCCATGACCAGACGGCCGAGCCGCTCCTTGTCCACGCCGGCGTGGTGCAGCAGGTCGGCCACCGGGGTGCCCAGCCACACTTCGTAGTTGCCGGGGCGCGCCACGGCGTCGCCGGTGACGGTGGTGATGCGCGACAGCAGCGGTTCGCCGTCGTGCACCGCCCGTTTTACCGCCCAGGCGGTGCCCACGTTCTGGCACACCACGCCGCACTGGGCGGGGATGCTGCCGCTGGGCACCTCCTTGCCGGTGAGCAGCTGGATCAACTGCTTCTCGCCGCCGGAAGGGTATTTGGTGGGTACCACGCGGATTTCCATGTCGCTGCCCGCGCAGGCGGCGCGCAGGGCGGCGATGGCTTCGGGCTTGTTGTCCTCGACGCCGATCAGGGTGTCGTGGGGGTTGAGCAGGTATTGCAGTATCTGAATACCGAGCACGATCTCGTCCGCCCGCTCCCGCATCAGGCGGTCGTCGGCGGTGATGTAGGGTTCGCACTCCACCGCGTTGATGATCAACTGCTCGACGCGTTGATGGTCGCCCAGGTTCACTTTGACGCTGGTGGGGAAGCCGGCGCCGCCCAAGCCCGCCACACCGGCGTCGCGCAGCAGGGCGATCAGCTTGCCCGGGCCCAGCCGGGTGTGGTCGGCCACCGGCCGGCGCTCCGCCCAGCGGTCCTCGCCGTCCGGCTCCAGCACGATACAGAGCGCGTCCATGCCGGAGGGGTGCTGAATCGGGCGTGGCCCCAGGGCCACCACGGTGCCGGAGGTGGGCGCGTGCAGCGCGGCGCTGACGGCGCCGGCGGGCTCGGCCAGCATTTGCCCCTTCAACACCCGGTCGCCCACCGCCACGATGGGCCGGGCCGGGGCGCCCAGGTGCATGTTCAGCGGCAGCACCAGCTGCGCCGGCCTCGGCCCCGGCGCGATCGGCGTCCGGTTGGACACGGTTTTGTGTTCGGCGGGGTGCACGCCGCCGGGGAAGTCATACACCGGCGCGCGGCGCGCACCGGGCAGCAGACGCTGGAACAGGGACAGGTTCGCTCTCACAGGTTCACCACCTCAATGCGCTGTTCCGGACGGCGGCCGATGCCGGCGGGCCGGTCCCAGGTCCAGGTGGCCAGGGTCACCGGGCGCTCGATCATGTCGATGCAGTCCACCGGACAGGGGTCCACGCACAGGTCGCAGCCGGTGCACTCGTCGGCGATCACCGTGTGCATCTGCTTGGCGGCGCCGACGATGGCGTCCACCGGGCAGGCCTGAATGCACTTGGTGCAGCCGATGCATTCGTCCTCGCGGATGTAGGCCACGCGCTCCACGCTGGCGTCCTCGGCGCCCTCGTTGTCCAGCGGCAGCACCTCGCGGCCGAGCAGGTCGGCGAGCGCTTCCACGGTGGTTTCGCCGCCGGGCGGGCAGCGGTTGTGCTCTTCGCCCTCGGCGATGGCCTCGGCGTAGGGGCGGCAGCCGGGGTGGCCGCACTGGCCGCACTGGGTTTGCGGCAGCAGGGCGTCGATCTGCTCGACGATGGGGTCGCCTTCCACTTTGAATTTCTCGGAGGCGTAGCCGAGCACGGCGCCGAACAGCGCCGCCAGCCCGAGCAGGGCGGCGATGGCGATCAGTACCGTGGTCATAACTTGATCAACCCGGAAAAGCCCATGAACGCCAGGGACATCAGCCCGGCGGTGATCAGACCGATGCTGGGGCCGCGAAAGGCCTCGGGCACATCGGCCACGGCGATCCGTTCACGCATGGCGGCGAACAGAATCAGTACCAGCGAGAAGCCCAGGGCGGCGCCCAGGCCGTAGGTCAGGGAACTCATAAAGGTGGCGTCGCTCTGACGCACATTGAGCAGCGCCACGCCCAGCACCGCGCAGTTGGAGGTAATCAGCGGCAGGAACACGCCCAGCACCCGGTACAGCAGCGGGCTGGCTTTCTTGACGAACATCTCGGTGAACTGCACCGCCACCGCGATCACCAGAATGAAGCTGATGGTGCGCAGGTATTCCAGCTCGAACGGCACCAGGATATAGGCCCAGGTGAGGTAGGCGAGCACCGATGACAGGGTCAGCACGAAGGTGGTCGCCAGCGACATGCCCATGGCGGTCTCCACCTTATTGGAGACGCCCATGAACGGGCAGAGGCCGAGGAACTGCACCAGGACGAAGTTGTTCACCAGCACCGCGCTGATCAGGATGAGGAGGTATTCAGTCATCAATTAGGGTCGGTTCGAGCTTGGGAACGGCGAGTTTAGCAAAATTTTCCGTTTCCGAGGTGTCCCGCTGGACCCCGCGTCATGACTCGGCTGCACAGCCGTGACCCGGAAGTCAGGGGAAACCGTTCTTGGTTGCCCGGGGAACCGGGGGTGACGTTCCGTTGCCTGATCCGGTAGCGTGACCCGTTCACGAATTTGCAAACAGTCCATAAAACGTCTGGGAGATCTCTATGATGACCTTAAAGCAAGTGAGCCTGGCGGCCCTGTTGGCCCTCGGTCTCGGTGCCACCGCAACCGCTCAGCAAGCGGCCCCCGGCCAGCAGCAGGGCGACCAGGTGGACCAGCTGGATCAAATGGTTGATCTGAGCGACGACCAAAAGCAGGAACTGCGTGAACTGATCAAGGATTCCGAAGGCAAGATCACGGAAATGCGCACCGAAGCGCAGCAGTTGCAGCAGGCCCTGAGCGACCAGATCGGTCCGGACTACGACGAAGGCGAAATCCGCGACAACGCGGAAGAGCTGGGCGAGCTGACCGGCGATGTGACCGCCGAAAGCGTTCTCCTGCAGGCCCGCATCCAGGACACGCTCACCGAAGAGCAGCGTGCCACCCTGGAAAAACGCGCTCAGCAGCAGCGTGAGCAGATGCGTCAGATGCAGGAACAGATGCGTCAGCAGCAGGGCGGTCGGTAAACCCCCTGCCCGAACGGCGCCCCGCGCGGGCGCCACGGAACCAAAAAAAAACCGCGGCCAATCGGCCGCGGTTTTTTTATGCCAGCGCCTTTGGGATCCTGCCGGCCGGCAAAGCCGGCCTTTCGCTTGCAAGGCAAGCGCCCACCATTTTACGGCCCCAGCGAGGCCTCAGCGCACTTCCATCCCGGGCTGAGCGCCATCGTCCGGGCTGAGCAGGAAGATATCGTCGCCACCGGGGCCGGCGGCCAGCACCATGCCTTCGGAGACGCCGAACTTCATCTTGCGCGGCGCCAGGTTGGCCACTAGCACCACCATGCGGCCTTCCAGGTCTTCCGGGCGGTATTTGCTTTTGATGCCGGCGAACACATTGCGCTCGCCCAGTTCGCCCACGTCCAGGGTCAGCTGCAGCAGTTTGTCGGCACCTTCCACCGGCGCCGCCTTGGCGATGCGGGCGGCGCGCAACTTGACCTTGAGGAAGTCGTCGATGGTGATGGTGTCGTCTTCCTCCTCGGGCGTGTCCTGGGCCGCCGCTTCCCCGGCGGAGGCCGCCGGGTTGGTGTCGCGGGAATCGGCCAGCATCGCTTCGATGTGCGCCATGTCCACCCGTGACAGCAGCGGCTTGAACTTGTTGATCGGGTGGTCGAGCAACAGGGTGCCGGCGTCCGCCCAGGTCAGCGGCGGAATATCCAGGAAGGCCTCGGAGCGTTCCGCCAGGCCCGGCAGCACCGGCTTCAGGTACAGCACCAGCAGCCGGAATACGTTCAGGGCGGTGGTGCAGATCGCCAGCACCTCCTGCTCCTTGCCGTCTTCCTTGGCCAGGCTCCAGGGCGCCTTGTCGGCGATGTAGCCGTTGGCGTGGTCGGCCAGGCTCATGATCTCGCGCATCGCCTTGCTGAATTCACGCTGTTCGTAGAAGGCGGCGATGCGGCTCGCCGCCTCCTGGGCTTCGCGGGCCAGCAGCGGGTTATCCAGGTCGTCGCCGAGCCGGCCGCCGAATTTCTTGACGAAGTTGCCGGTGCGGCTGGCGATGTTGACCACCTTGCCGACCAGGTCGGTGTTCACGCGCTGGGCGAAGTCTTCCAGGTTGAGGTCGAAATCATCCACCCGGCTGTTCAGCTTGGCGGCGAAGTAGTAGCGCAGATACTCCGGATCCAGATGATCCAGGTAGGTGCGCGCCATGATGAAGGTGCCCCGGGATTTGGACATCTTGGCGCCGTTCACGGTGACGAAGCCGTGGCTGAAGATGGCGGTGGGCTTGCGCAGGCCGGCGCCGTCGAGCATGGCCGGCCAGAACAGACCGTGGAAATTGATGATGTCCTTGCCGATGAAGTGATACAGCTCGGCGTCGGAATCCGCTTTCCAGTAGTCGTCGAAATTGATGCCCTCGCGCTCGCACAGATTCTGGAAGCTGGCCATGTAGCCCACCGGCGCGTCCATCCACACGTAGAAATACTTGCCGGGATAGCCGGGGATTTCGAAGCCGAAGTAGGGCGCTTCCCGGGAGATGTCCCAGGGCTGCAGGTCTTCCATCCACTCCTGCAGCTTGTTGGCCACGCCTTCCTGCAGCGAGCCGGAGCGGGTCCATTCACGCAGCAGCGGCTCGAACTTGGGCAGGTCGAAGAACAGCTGGGTGGTTTCTTTCTCCACCGGGGTGGCGCCGCTCACCGCGGAATACGGGTCGATCAGCTCCGACGGCGAATAGGTGGCGCCGCAGGCCTCGCAGTTGTCGCCGTACTGGTCGGCGGTTTTGCACTTGGGGCAGGTGCCGCGCACGAACCGGTCGGCCAGGAACATGCCTTTTTCCGGGTCGTAGAGCTGGGTGATGGTTTTTTCCAGGATGTAGCCGGCGTCCTTGTTGCGCTGGAAAATCATCTCCGAGAGCGCTTTGTTCTCCGGGCTGTGGGTGCTGTAGTAATTGTCGAAGCGGATCTGGAAAGCGGCGAAGTCGCGCTCGTGCTCGGCTTTCACCTGCTCGATCTGCTGCTCCGGCGTGATGCCTTTCTCTTCCGCCTTGAGCATGATGGCGGTGCCGTGGGCGTCATCGGCGCAAACGTACAGGCACTGCTCGCCGCGCAGCTTCTGAAAGCGCACCCAGATGTCGGTCTGGATGTATTCCAGAAGGTGGCCCAGATGGATCGGGCCGTTGGCGTAGGGCAGGGCGCTGGTGACCAGTATCTTGCGGGGTGCTTCGCTCATGGAGAACTTCAACGTCGGCAGAAAAACGAACCGACATGATACTGGCCCGCGCCGGCCATTTCATCCGTCGCGATCAGTCGCCGCCGGCGGACAGCGCCCGGTTGCGCTGCAGCGCCTCCAACACCTGGGAGCGGGACACCGGCTTGCTGAGGTAATCGTCGACGCCGGCGTCGCGGGCCTTTTGCACGTAATCGCCGGCGGCGTGGGCGGACAGGGCGATGATCCAGCAGGGGTCCACGTCCCGGCTCTGCTCGAACAGACGGATCTCGCGGGTGGACTGGTAGCCGTCCATCACCGGCATTTCGCAATCCATGAAGATCACGTCCCAGTTGCCGGGGCGCTCGCTGACCCGGCGCAGGGCCTGGGCGCCGTCGTTGAGCAGCGTGGCGTGGATGCCGATGGAGCGCAGGATGCTGTCGATCACCAGCTGGTTGACGGCGTTGTCTTCCACCACCATCACGTTCAGACGGCGCAGGCCGGGGTGCTCCGAGGCGCCACTGGGGGCGCTGTCGGCGGGCTCGGCCTGGTCCAGGCGCTCCTGCAGCTGGGTGGAAAGCGTGTGCTTGAGCGCCCGCGAGGACACCGGCGTCTCCACCAGCAGCATGTCGCCGGGCAGCTCGCCGGTGATTTCCGCGCCGGTAGCCTGGAGAATCAGCAGGGGCGGGTCACCCAGCCGGTTGCGTATATGGATCAGTTCGCCGCGCCGGGCCAGGTTGGCCTCCGACGCCAGCAGAATGTCCGCCCGGAGGGTGTCCGCGCTGAGGCCCGCCAGGGCCTGCTCGCAGTCGGCGAACTCGATCACGCCGAGCCCCCAGCGGGCCATCAGCTGAGACAGGCTCAACGACAGCGAGGCGTTCTCGTTGATCATCATCACCTGGTGGCCGGCGAGCGGGTTTTTCTCGCGGCTGGGGGCGCCGACCCGGGTCGGCAGGGTGATCCAGAAGGTGGCGCCGCGCCCCAGTGAGCTGGACACGCCGATCTCCCCACCCAGCAACTCGGTGAGCCGTTTGCAGATGGTCAGGCCGAGCCCGGCCCCCTGCGACTTGTGGCGGCTGCCGCGGGCGCCCTGGCTGAACACCTGGAACAGGTTCTGCTGCTGGGCCTCGTCCAGGCCGATGCCGGTGTCGACCACTTCCAGCATCATCACGCACTGTCCCTGGTCGTCGGGGGGCTGGCGCACGCTCAGGTGCAAGGCCACCTGGCCCTGGTCGGTGAACTTGTAGGCGTTGCTGAGCAGGTTGGTGAGCACCTGTTTCACGCGGATCGGGTCGGTATGGATGCGCTGGGGCACGCGGGAATCGATGAAGGTGTAAAGCGGCACCCGGGTTTCCGACGCGCGCAGCGAGAACAGCCGCACGCAGTCGTCCACCAGGTGCTCCACGTCCACTTCCTGATACTCCAGCTCCAGCTTGCCGGATTCGATCCGTGAGTAATCCAGGATGTCGTTGATCACCGTCACCAGCGACTGGGTGGACTGGTAGATGGTGTCCACGTATTGCGCCTGCTGGCCGCTGAGCGTGGTGCGCCGCAGCAGGTCGGTCATGCCGATGATGCCGTTCATCGGCGTGCGGATTTCGTGGCTCATGGTGGCCAGGAACTCGCTTTTCGCCTGGTTGCGCGCGCCGGCCTTGAAGGCGTCCATCTCGGCCACCGCCTTGTCGCGCACGGACAGGGCGTGGGCCTCCTTGAGGCGGTTGATGCGCCGGGCCAGGGCCAGTGACAGCAGCACCACCTCCAGGAATACACCCACCTGCAGCAGGTTCTCGGTGAAGCTGTTGCGCGGCACGATGCCGTACTTGTTCAGCGACATGGCGGCGGCGCCGACCAGAAAGCACAGCCAGGCCAGGGTGAACACCCGCGCGTCCGGGTCGCCGGCCTGGGTGCGCAGCAGGCCGATCAGCAGAATGCTTAAATCCATCGCCAGGATCGCCAGCACCGCCACCGGAATCAGCAGCTCCCGGCTTACGAACGGCGCCGCCAGCAGCAGGGCCACGCCCAGGCCCACCAGGCCTCTGAGCAGCCGCGCCAGCGGGGGGGAGCGTTCCGGCAGGCCGAGAAAGTGCAAGGTGAACAGGGACGGCAGAATCACCAGCAGCGGCAGCAGGTAATGCAGAATGTACTGGCTGATCAGCGCCGAGCCGGGCCACAGATACTTCTGCGCATAGCCGTGCAGGACCGCCATGAACAGGGTGATCGCCAGCGACCAGCACACGTACAGCAGATAGGCCTTTTCCCGGATCGAGAAAAACAGCGACAGGTTGTAGAGAATCATCACCAGCATGCCGCCGAAGAACAAACCCTGAACCAGCGTGTGGGCCAGCGTGGCGGACTGGAACGCGGGGTTGCTCATCAACTCCAGAGGCAGTTGAATGCTGTGTGGGGACACCACCTTCAGATACAGCTCCCGCTGCTCGCCGGGGGGCAGGTTCAGTGGGAAAGAAGGCGTCGCTTCGGCGCTGGCCCGCTCGTTGAAGGCGCTGTCCATGCCGGCGCTGAAGTGCGCCAGGCGCTCGCCGTCGGAGGTTAGGACATAGGTGTCCAACTGCCCCAGCAGGGCGTAGTTCACCACCAGGCGCCATTCGTTCTCGGCGTTGTCCTGGTTGCGCACGGTCAAATGGAACCAGCAGTGATCGGCGGTGAACCCCAGGTTGGCCATCTCGTTGCCGGTGGCCCGCCAGGGCCAGGCCTCGGGGTTGCCGAACAGCTGCTCCGGCGCCGGTGATTCGGCCGCCGGGCTACAAAAATAACGAACCGCCGGATACGGTTTCAGGGTTTCGGTTTGTGAGGTCAACACCGCGGCATCGTCGCCGCGGGCCGGGCCGGCGGCGGCGCCGAGCAGCAGGACCAGAGCGGCGAACCGCAAGGTGTGAGATACCGCATCTTGCAACAAAATAACCGCCACCCCGCTAAGTAATCTTTCTGGATGCTAGCAGTGCTTAAGAGGTGGCTCAATCAGTGACGTATCCGCGCTCTTTCGGGGGGAACACTAAATGCAGAGCAGGGTAGAGCCGTTTGTCGTCGGTCCGATCGTGGGCACCGCCGGTCAAACCAGCATTCGTATTCTCGGCGTGATGCCCGCCGGAACCTTGAAGGCCGGCCAGAAGGCGCCGCACGGTCGCATACGCTGGCGGCTGGAAGGCGAGACGCGCTGGCGCGGGCCGAGGCATTTCCGCATCAACGGTAACTTCGACAGCAGCGGCGTGGTGGTGCTGAAGGACCTGGAGCCGGGGCGGCGCTATCAGTTCCAGGCCGGCGCGGTGGCGGCGGCGGACAGCGAGGACAAGGCACTGGACTGGGGCCACGTCAACACCGGCCACTTCCGCACCGCGCCGGCCTCGCCCCGGGCGCCGGTGAGCTTCCTGTTCGGCTCCTGCTGTTACCGCTTCGTGGGACTCGACCACGAGGTGGAAGACGGTCGGGCCGACCGCATCTTCTCCCGCATGGCGGACAACGCCGCCGCCAGCCCCACGGATTTCGTCCTCTACGGCGGCGACCAGGTGTACGCCGATTCCACCTGGAAAGTGGCGGCGGCGTCCTCCCAGCGGGAGTATTTCGACCTCTACCGCCAGAGTTTCGGCCAGCCCAACATCCGCCGGCTGATGGCCAACTACAACCACCACATGATCCTCGACGACCACGAAATCGAGAACAACTGGCCGGCGCGCGCCAATCCGGATCTGTGGACCAGCAAATACCCGGCCGCCATGAAGGCCTACCAGATCTACCAGGCCTCGCACTCCCCGGCGGTGCCGCTGAACGCGGAAGGCACCCGCCTGGAGCGCGACCCGGACGCGCTCTGGTACCGCTTTCGCTGGGGCTGCGCGGACTTCTTCCTGATGGATCTGCGCACCGAGCGCGTGCTCAGCCGCTGGCCCTGGCAACGCAAAATCATGTCCCGGGCCCAGGAGGACGCGGTGGTGGCCTGGCTCGAGGACGAGCCGGACCGGGTCAAATGCCTGGTGTCCTCGGTGCCGCTGTTTCCCGAGCAGCGTTGGCCGTTCCGCGGGCAGGACAGCTGGGAAGGCTTCGCCGCCCAGCGCCAGCGGCTGGTGGACGCCATCCACGACAGCGGCTGTCGGCGATTACTGATGCTCAGCGGCGACGTGCACGCCTCCCTGTACGCCCGCCTGGACCGGCGCGGACGGAACCCGATACACGGCTGGATCTGCTCCGGCCTGTTCTGGCCCACCGCGTTGATGGCGTTCCGCTGGTACCGGCCGATGATCCGTGACCACCACACCCTGCGCGGCCTCTGGAAGCCGTCCCTGGGCCGGGTCACGGTGCCCGGCGAGGTCTACAGCCGGGACGCCTTCTCCCGCGTCAGCGTCGACGAAAACGGCGCCACCCTGGCGCTGTTCGACCGCGACGGCAACCCGGTCCCCGACATCGGTACCGAGATCAGGTGGTAATAACGTCGCCGACAATGAGCAAATCTCTTACACGGATTGACGGCGATGGATTATAGGTAAGAGCCGGCGGGGCTCTTATATTGGATCGGGCAAGGACGCGAAAGAACACGGACGTTCCTTTCGGTACAGACGCCCGTCCTCCCCAGGCGGGCGCTCTTTTTCCCTCTCTTCAGTTCCGCTCCCACAAGCGCTCCCTTGCGTTACGAACGTCGTGGGCGATAATGGCGCCGCCCGGTCGCCAGCCGCGCCGGGGCCACCAACAGGAGACGTCATGGCCGACCCCACCGACAGCGACATTCTCAGAGCCAAACTCAACCAGGAAACCGCCAAGGCGGACTGGAAAGAGCTGCAGCCGTTCTTTGCCCGCGGCCAGACCGTGGCCGTGGCCGGCGACCTGGATCTGATCGAAGTGGCCGTGGCGTTCGCCGAAGACCGGACCGAGCAGCTCAAGCCGTGGCGTGACCAGGGCCGCGTGGGCGGCGTCACCGACGACCAGGCACGGGCCTGGTTCGAGTCCGACCAGGCGCTGTGGACCGTGGTCGTGATGCCCTGGGTGCTGGTGCAGCCGGTGCGGCCCCACTGATTCACCCGGTTTACTAATCCGCTGTTGCGGTTCCCCGGTGGGCTGCCCATAATACTGTCCATATGATCAGTATTTGGAGGCAGCATGGCCACCAGCGCATCCAACCGCGGCACCCTCAGCCGGCACCCCGGCCGCTTTCAGGTCACCACCGTGGTCAGCGACGAGGCGGATACCGCCCGGCCCACCCGCTACCACCGGGAGCAGGCCAGGTCGATCATTACTCACAACCAGAGCCCGGACCTGCACTTCGACAGCAGCATCAACCCCTACCGGGGCTGTGAGCACGGCTGTATCTACTGTTTCGCCCGCCCCAACCACGCCTATGTGGACCTCTCTCCGGGGCAGGACTTCGAGGCCGAGATTTTCTGCAAGGACAACGCCGCCGAGGTGCTGCGCGACACCCTGCGCAAACCCGGCTATCGCTGCCGGCCGCTGGTGATCGGCACCGCCACCGATCCCTACCAGCCGGTGGAGCGCGAGCGGCTTATAACCCGGGAGATTCTGCAGGTGCTGGCGGAATGCCGGCACCCCTTCAGCCTGATCACCAAAAGCGCGCTGGTGCTGCGCGATCTGGACCTGATCGCGCCGATGGCCGTCGAGGGCCGGGCCTCGGTGGCGGTGTCGGTGACCACCCTGGACAACCGCCTCAAGAACCAGCTGGAGCCGCGTGCCAGCGGTGGCCGTGAGCGCCTGAAAACGGTGCGCGAGCTGGCCCGCGCCGGGGTGCCGGTGACCGTGCTGGTGGCGCCGTTGATTCCGTTTATCAACGATCAGGAATTGGAGGATATCGTCGAGCAGGTGGCGGCGGCCGGCGCCCGCAGTGCCGGCTATGTGGCCCTGCGCCTGCCCCATGAAGTGGGGCCGCTGTGGGAGGAATGGCTGCAGCGGCATTATCCGGAGCGGGCCGAACGGGTGATGTCGGCGCTGAAGGAAATGCACGGCGGCGCCAGCTACGACAGCCGCTGGCACCACCGGCAGCGCGGCCAGGGGCCGATGGCGGAACTGCTGGCGCGCCGTTTCCAGGTGGCCTGCCAGCGCCACGGCCTGGCGCCCCGGGAAAGTTTCACCCTGGACAGCAGCGCGTTCCGGCCGCCCGGCCTGGCCGGCCAGATGCACCTCTGGGAGGCCTGATAGCGCCCGCGTTTACAGGGGAGTCGGGATCGGCCACATTGTGGCTCCGGTTTAACCGCACAAAGGAATCAACGCCGATGCCGGAACTTCTCTGGAACCGCGCGCCCGCCACGCCCGTCGCCACCCTGGTGCTGGCCCACGGTGCCGGCGCGCCCATGGACAGCCCGTTCATGGCGACCATGGCGGGGCTGCTGGCGGAGCGCGGCATCGAGGTGGCGCGCTTTGAGTTCGCCTACATGGCCCGGCGCCGCGAAGAAGGCATCAAGGCGCCGCCGGATCGTGCCCCCCGGCTGATGGCGTGTTTCCAGGCGGTGCTGGACGAGGTGCGCCGGACGGCGCCGGGCCCGGTCTGGGTGGGCGGCAAGTCCATGGGCGGACGCATGGCGACCATGCTGGCGGCGGACCCGGACACCGCCCCGGACGGGTGCGTGGTGTTCGGCTACCCCTTCCATCCCCCCGGCAAACCGGAAAAGACGCGGCTGGATCATTTCCCGGCGCTGGCGGCGCCGGTGCTGATTTGCCAGGGGGAGAGGGACCCGTTCGGAAAGCCCCCGGAAGTGGCCGGCTACAGCCTGCCGTCCCGGGTAACCTTGCACTGGGTGCCCGACGGCGATCACGATCTCACGCCGCGCAAACGCAGCGGCATCGACCCGCGGGCGAACCTGGCCGGCGCCGCCGACCGGGCCGCTGATTTTATTCGCGGGCGGGTTTCTCGGTGACCCACAGGTGGATGGTGCCTTCCACCACCACGGTGCCGTCGTCGCGGTACGCGGTCACCGTCACCGGCAACTCGGGGCCGTTTTCCCAGGCACCCGGCGCGACCTCGGCAATGGCGGTGATGTCCGAGGTGGCCTTGGCGGTATAGCGCACGTCCATGCCCTTGGGAATCCAGCGCAGGTGCTTGGGAATCGACGCTTCCGCCAGCGCCCCCATGGCGGCTTCCATGGCGTTGCATATGGCGATCACATGCACGGTGCCGATATGGTTCTCCACCGCCCTGCGCTTCTTGAAGGTGACCTTGCAGTAATCCGGACGCAGCTCCGCGATCAGCGGTTTGATGGTGCCGAAATAGGGCGCCTTGCGGCTGAACATAATCGAGAAAAGCCGGCGGCCGCGGGGCAGTTTCGCCGCTTTCTGGTACATCTTGAGTAGATAGTTGTCGCTCATGGCGGCCTCCTTGGAAAAGGCTGAGTGTGAACCTTGCCGCCGCCGGCGCAATGGCCGCCGGGGCGACCTGTTCACGGCGTTAATGCTAGACTTTGCGCTTGCGCAACCGGGCAGAGGGAACGACGACATGGACACACCGATACAATGGTGGCGCTCGCGGGGATGGGGCGCCCGGATTCTGGCGATTCTGGCCCTGTTGTATGTGTTGTACGCGCTGACGGTGTTTTTGATTCTGCCCGGCTGGGCGCGTGGGGAGATCGAGCAGCGGTTGTCCGGTCTGCTGGGGCGGGACGTGACCGTGGAAGAAGTGCGGCTCAACCCGCTGACGCTGTCGGCCACCGCGGAACGGTTCCGGATCGCGGATCCGGACACCGACTTCCTGGCCCGGTTTGACCGCCTGTACGTGAATACCTCCTTCTGGGCGTCGCTGTTCCACTGGCGCCCCTGGGTCAGCGATGTGGACCTGGCCGGCCTGGAGGTCCGCCTGCGCCGGGGCGAGAACGGCGCCCTCAACCTGGACGACATCGTCACCCGCCTGCGCGAAAGCGGCGAAGAGGACACCGCCGACGAGCCCCCGCCGGAAGACGAAGCCTCCGGTCCGCCCGCGTTCACCATCAGCCATCTGCGCCTGTCCGAAGGCCGCGTGACGCTGAACGACGTGTCCGGCAGCGAGCCCAGTTCCCTGACTCTGCCGGTGGCGTTCAGCATCGAGGACCTGACCACCCGGGGCGTGGGTGAAGAAGACAACCTTTACCAGATGCACGTCGAAGGCCCCGACGGCGGCACCCTGGATTGGCGCGGCCGCTTTGTGTTCGAGCCGCTGACCGTGGAAGGCCGCCTGCAAATGGACAAGGTGGACGTGGCCGCCTTCACCCGTTTGCTGGAGCCGCATTTTCCGTTCCAGGTGCCGTCCGGCATGCTCGGGCTGGCGGCGGATTACCGCTACGGCACCGGGGACGGCGAAGGCCTGACCGTGGACAACGGCCGTTTCCAGCTGGACCGGCTGCGCATTCTTCGCGACGGCAACGAGGCGCCCAGCTTCGAGGTGCCCACCCTCAAGGTGGACGGCGTCAGCCTGGATCTCACCGAGCGCCGTGTCAGCGTGCCGGAAGTGACCTTGACCGAGCCGGCGATGCGGGCGGTGCTGACCGGCGAAGGGCTGGACCTGGCCACGTTGTTTTTGCCGTCCGATCCGGACCGGGCCCGGGAGACCCGTGAAAAGGTGCGCGAGGAAGCGGACCAATCCGCCGAGCGGATCCGCGAAGGCGAGGCCTGGGCCGTCACCCTGGACCGGTTCAAGGTGGAGAACGGCAGCGTGGTGTTCCGCGACCAGACCCTGCCCGAGCCGGTTGAAGTAACGCTCAGTGAAGGGGCTCTCAACCTCACCGATTTCCGCGTCGAGGACAGCGTCCGCTGGCAGTGGGAGGGGAGCGCCGTGCTGGCGGAAAGCGGCCGCCTGTCGCACTCCGGCACCGGACAGCTTGCGCCGCTGAAGGTGTCCGCCGATCTCGACCTTGAGGAGTTGCCGCTGACCACGCTGTCACCCTGGCTCGCCAACGCCGTGCCGTTGACCATCGAGCAGGGCCGCGCCGGCGGCGAGCTGGCGCTCACCGTGGCCGGCGATACGCCGGATATCACCGTCACCGGCCGCGCCAGCGTGGCGGACGCCGACATCCGCGAAAACGGCCGCGAGACCCTCAGCGTGGCGCGTTTGGCCGCCGACGGTTTGAGTGTCAAAACCGCCGACCGTCGCGTAACCGTGGACGGCCTGGCCGGCCGCGGCATTGATTTTCGCCATCTTCTCGACGAGCAGGGCCGCGGCTTGATGACGCGCCTGGCCGGCGACGATGACGGCGAGGACGACGGTCCGGCCTGGCGGGTGATGCTCGGGCGCGTGTCGGTGGAAGAGTCCCGGCTGGCGCACCGGGACAACACCCTGACCCCGGATTTCGACGTCACGCTGGAGCAGTGGAGCGGCGTCATGGAAAACTTCGACACCGGCTCCGGCCGCGCCCGGCTGGAGACCTCGGGGCGCGTAAACGGCCAGGCCCGCCTGCGCGCCCAGGGCGATCTGGCGGTGAGCCCGCTGTACCTGGACCTCACCGGGCAACTGGACGGCTACGGCATGGAAACCCTGACCCCGTTCACCACCCGTTATCTGGGCTTCGGGGTCGAGCGCGGTCGTCTGGACGTGGACACCGAAGTGTCGATCGAGGACGGCCAGCTGGACAGCACCACCAAGATCGCCGCCGACAAGTTCTACCTGGGCGAGCGAGTGGACAGCGAACAGGCGCTGGACGCGCCGGTGAAGCTGGGCCTGTCGGTGCTGCGTGACAGCTCCGGCATGATCCGCCTGCCGGTGACCATCGCCGGTGATCTCAACGACCCGGGGTTCAGCGCCGGCGGCGTGGTGCTGCGGGTGATCCGCAATGTGCTGGTGAAAGCCGCCACCGCGCCGTTCTCCATGCTCGCCAGCCTCGCCGGCGGCGGCGACGACGACCTGCAATACCTGCCTTTCCGGGCCGGCGACGACCGGCCCACGGGTGAGACGCGCGATAAGGTGGCGCGCCTGGCGGACATTCTCAAGGACCGGAACAACCTGACGGTGATCCTCACCGGGCAGGCCAGTGACGACGACCGGCGCGCGCTCGGCGAAGCCGAGGTGATCGACGACCTGGGCGGTGACTGGCCGGGCCTGGACACCGCGCTCACCGGCGAAGACTGGCGCGAACGTATCCTCGACACCTATGAGGACCGCCTGGACCGCGACCGGGACACCCTGGAAGGCGACAGCGACGCCGATCGCGCCCGGGAAGCCTGGCGGCGGATGCTGGAACAGGCGGCCGCCGAGGTGGACGACGAGACCCTTCTGGAGCTGGCCGGGGAGCGGGCCCGGCAGGCCCGTGACCGGCTGATCGAAGAGCACGGCCTGCCCGAGGACCAGGTGCGGCTGGGCGATCCCCGCGCCGACGGTGACGTGACCGGGGTGGGCCTGGGCGTCGACTCCTGATGGCGGTGGTCTGGCAGCGTCAGGAAGACGGTGTGCTGTATCAGGTACACCGCCGCGGCGACCGCATGCGCCTGTTCGCCAACGGTGTGCAGCACTCCGAGTTCCACCCCAAGCGGCTGGTCACCGGCAGCGTCTGGGACCTGCTCTGGTTGCCGGCGTTGCTCAGTGAGCCGCAGCGCTTCCGGCGGGTGCTGATTCTGGGGCTGGGCGGCGGCACCCTGCTGCCGCCGATCCGCGAACTGCTGGCCCCGGACAAGCTGATCGCGGTGGAGCTGGACCCGCACCACCTGGCGGTGGCCCGCGAGGTGTTTTCGGTGGTGGGCGAGGGCGAGCAGACCGTGCTCGGCGACGCGGTGGCCTGGCTCAATGCCTACGACGGCGAGCCGTTCGATCTGATCATTGAAGATCTGTTCGCCCCGGATAACGAGGCGGTGAGCCGGGCGGTGCCCGCCGACCGGGCCTGGGTGCGGACCCTGGCCCGGCACGTCAGCGCACGCGGCACCCTGGTGATGAATTTCGGCGATTTCACCGAATACCGGCAAAGCCACGCCGCCGACCAGCACATCATGAAAGGCTGGAGCAGCCGCTTCCGGTTATCCTGCGGCGACTGCCACAACGCGGTGGTGGCCTTCACCCGTGACCCGGCGCGCAGCGTGCATCTGCGCCGCCGCCTGCAGCAGGACGCCCGGCTGGCGCCGCTGCTGCGCCGGGGGCGCCTGGACTATCACATTCGCCAGCTCGACTGAGCCGGCGCCTAATCCATCATCGCCAGGGAGTAGGGCGTGCCGCGCTCGTCGGGCCGCAGCAGCACCAGTTCTTCCCGGTTGCCGTGCAAGCCCTGGAACAGCACCCGGTAGGTGAGCACCGCCTGCACGTATTCCCGGGTTTCATAGAAGGGAATGGACTCGATCCAGACGTCCGCCGGCACCGCGTCCTCTTCCTCGGCGAGCCAGTCGTCCACCCGGTGCGGGCCGGCGTTATAAGCGGCCAGCGCCAGCACGCGGTTGCCGTTGAACCGCTCCAGCAACTCCGCCAGATAACGGGTGCCCAGGGCCACGTTGATGTCCGGGTCCATCACCTGGCGGGCGTCGGGCGGGGTCTGGCCGGCGTCGCGCGCCACTTTGCGGGCGGTGCCCGGCATCAGCTGCATCAGGCCCTGGGCGCCCACCGGGGAACGGGCGTGGGGGTAAAACGCGCTTTCGCGGCGCGCCACCGCCATGCTTAGCCAGGGGTCCAGATCGTGGCGACGGGCGGCGTTCACGAACAAGTCCCGGTGCGCGGCCGGGAAGCGCCAGGCCAGCACGTTCCAGGCACGCGCCTGAATCGACGCCTGCACCACCAGGTCGTACCAGCCTTGCTGCAAGGCGTGCTGCGCCAGCTTGCGGCGCTGCCCCTCGCTGCTGTGCCAGAGCATCCAGTTCCACTCGTCCCAGGCCAGTTGCGGCTCGTCGATCTCCCGCAGCAGCGCCACCCGCGCCAGGCCCGGTTGGGTCGGGGCACTGTCGTCGGTGGCCGGCGAGGCATTGCTGAACACCGGGGCCTGGCCGAGCCGTTCGGCGGCCAGGAAGCCATAGAAGTTACGCTGCCCGGCGGCACGGCCCCAGTGGGCGCGGGCTGCCTCATCATCGCCGTTCTCCTCGGCGGCACGGCCCAGCCAGTACTGCCAGCGGCTGTCGTCGCGCGCCGCCGCCGGCAGGCGGGCCACCCAGTCAGGCAGCTCGTCCCAGCGCTGTTCGATCACGCTACGCCGGGCGCGCTGGTCCAGGGTGTCCGCGCTGCCGTTGTTGGCCAGCCAGCCGTCCAGCCATTGGCGGTTCTCTTCAATGCCGCGAATGGTGGAGTACCAGGCAATGCGCTCCGCGGCGCGCTCGCGCAGGGCCGGGTCCTTGAGACCCAGGTTGGCGCTTTCCTGTTCAAACAGTTCCCGGGCGCGCACCGTGTCGGTGTAGGCGAGACGGCGCAGGGCGGCGCTGAGCAGTTGTTCACGGCGTTCATCACCGATGCCCTCGGGCAGCTCGCGCAGCCGCTCCGGGTCCCGGTGCAGGCGGCCCAGCCACTCGCCGGCGGTGGCGTCCGCGCCGCTCTGCATGTCGGCCAGGTAGCTCATCAGGCCGGTGGCGCCCTGGTCGAAGGCGAGCAGCAGACGTTCCCAGATTTCCTGTTCGCCGATCACGCCCTGGTCCCGGGCGGCTTCGAACAGCGGGTCGCAACTGGACGGTCTTGAGCTGCCGGAAAGCCAGAGCTCGCGAACCTGCGGCAGCACGCCCTTGTCGCCGTTTTCCCACTGGGCGCGCAGGTAATAGCAGCGCAGCTCGGTGCCCCGTGGCGCGCGGTCGTAGACCTTCAGCACGTCGCGCCAGCGCGATTCCTTGGCGTAGGCCACCAGGGCGTGCTGGCGGATATCGTCGGGCAGCGGCGAATCCGGGTAGCGCTCGCCGTATTCCACCACGCGCTGCGGTGAGAGATCGGGCAGGGCGGCGCGCAGCCGGTGGAATTCCAGGTAAGCCTGCAGCGGGTGATCGTCGGACAGGCGTTTCTGTGCCTGCGCCAGACCGTTCCAATCATCATTGCGGGCGGCGTGCAGCGCTTCTTCAAACACGCTGTCGCTGTTATCGGCGCAGGCCAGGGACGCCACTAGAATACCCATAGCCAGAACTGCGGAACGGACCATCCTTTGCCTCCACAACATCATCTGATTCGCGCATTCTAGCGGTAGGAAAGCACCCGGGGCGTGGTGTTTATGTAAAACTTCAAGCGCGCCGTGAAGGCCGGATTTATCCCCCGGGGCCGGGTTTGTTTATACTGCCCGATTTGCCGAGGCGCCAAGCGATGGAAAACAGCACACGGTTACTGTGGCGACAGGAAGAGAGCCTGGCCGGACGGCGGGTTCTGGTGGTCGACGCCAACGACCCGGAGCTGGCCGACTTGCCCGCCGAGCAGGTCTATCTGCACGCCGACGATTACACCGTCGGTGCCCACCAGTGGGCGCCTCTGCCCACGCTCCCCGAGGACACCGACCTGGTGATCCTGCCGCTGCCGAAATCGTCGGAGCGCCTGGAACTGTTGCTGCGCGGCCTTGCCGGCAGCGTCGAGGAACCGCTGGAGGTGTGGCTGGTGGGGCCGGCCAAGGGCGGCATCCGCGGCGGCGTGACGCGGCTGTCCCGGCACGCCGACGGGGTGACCCTGGTGGACAGCGCCCGTCACTGCAAAGTCTATCGCGGCGCCTTGCGGCCGGGGCCGGCACTGTCCCTGGAGCAGGTGGAAAGCGTGGTGCGCGTCGACGACCTGGACGTGATCAGCTATCCGGGGGTGTTCAGCCACGGCCGCCTGGACGAAGGCACCGCCCTGTTGCTGCAGGCGCTCGCCGAGGCGGCGCCCCGCGGCAAGGCGTTGGATATGGGTTGCGGCTGCGGAGTGATCACCGCCGCGCTGGCCCATGCCGGCTGCAACGTGACCGGCACCGATGTGAGCGCCACCGCGGTGGCCGCCGCCTGCAGCACCCTCAACCGCAACCACTTGCAGGGCAAGGTGGTGGGCGGGGACCTCTACGGTGGCGTGGAGGGGCGTTACCAGACCCTGGTGACCAACCCACCGTTCCACGACGGCCGTGACCGCACCATGTCGATCACCCGACGCCTGATCGAACAGGCGCCGTGCCATCTCGAGGAAAACGGTGAGTTCTGGATGGTGGCGAACCGCGAGCTGCCCTATGTGCAGTGGCTCGACGCCGCCTTCCGGCACGTGCAGGTGGTGAGCGAAACCAACCGCTTTCGCGTCTACCGGGCGCTGCGCTAAAGGCGCCCGGTCTCGCGCATCCAGTCGATGCAGCGGCGCAGCATGGTTTCCAGCGGCACCGTGGCGTCGAACCCCAGCTCCTGCACCGCTTTGCTGCCATCCGCGTGAACCCGGCTGGTGACCAGCGCCACCTTCTCCGGGGTCAGGCGCGGTTCCTGCCGGGTGAACAGCCCGCCGACCGCGTAGACCTGCCCGGCCAGCCGCAGCAGCCAGACCGGCATCGGTTTGCGCGGCGTGGGCCGGTCGAGCAGCCGGCCGATGGTGTTGGCCAGCTCCAGAAAGCTGGCCTCGACGCCGGCAAGAATATAGTTCTCGCCGCGCACTCCTTTCTCCACCGCCGTCAGGTGCGCCCGCGCCACTTCCTCCACCGCGCAGAAGTTACCGCCGCCGGGCGGCACGCCGGGCAGCTTGCGCTGCTCGATCAGCGTGATCATCTGCGACCAGTTGTGGGTGTCACCGGCGCCGATAATGCCGCAGGGGTTGAGAATCACCGCGTCGAGACCGTGCTGCATGCCGTGACGGATCTCTTCCTCGGCCAGATACTTGGTGCGGTTATAGCCGATCCAGCCGTCGGCGGCGTTGGACGGTGACGCCTCGTCGATGGCCTCGTCCTGGATGCCCCAGGCGGAAATCGAAGAGGTATGAATAAAGCGCCCGGCCTGGTTGCGCAGCGCGGCGGTGATCAACGCCCGGGTGCCCATCACATTGTCCTGGTACTGGCGCTGGTTCAGGTGCCGCCAAAGGCTGGTATTGCCCGCCACATGGAACACCGCGTCCACCGCCGGCGGCATCACCAGGGTGACTTCCGTGGCGTTGTCCATCGGCGCCTCCACCACTTTGACCCCCAGGGCGGACAGGGCCGCGCCGTCGCTGCCGGGGCGTAGCAGGGCGGTCACTTCCCAGCCGGCGTCGAGCAACTGTCGGGTGATATGGCCGCCCAGAAAACCCCGGGCACCGGTAATAAAAGCGCTGGGCATAGCGCGCACTCCTTGTTTCGGTGTGCTACTTATCGCCCAGCGGGCGCCGTCCTGCAACCCTCAGCGGATAAAGCCCGGCCCCTGCCGCCGCACCCGCAGAAAGCTGGGGAAGCGCGGCAGGCCATGGCGCGTGCGGCCATAAAACTTGTAGGTCACCAGGCTGCCGATCGGCGGTGGCTCCGCCCGCTGGGCGTCATTGAAACCGGTGCCGAGACGAAAATGCTGGCCGCTCGCGGTTTCCACCAGCAGCGCGCCCATCTTGCCTTCCAGCCGCCCCTCGCCGGGCAGATGAGCCACCACCCGCGCCTCGGCGTCCTGGTAGGGCTTCACCTTGAGCAGATCCGCCGAGCGGTAGCTGCGGTAGGGGGCGTCGCCCCGGTGCAGCATCAACCCTTCGCCGCCGGCTTCGATCACTTTCTCCAGGCGCCGGTCGAGCGCCGCCCGGTCGGGGACCTTGAGCTGGCGCACCAGACGCAAATGCGGATTGTCATGGTCCTTGAGCAACCGGCGCAGGGTTTGCAGCCGTTCGTCGAAGGGGCCCGCCGCCCGGGGCAGGTCGAACACCATGTAATAGACATCCCGCCAGTGCTCCGGCCCGGTGTCGTGGCGATTGATCAGGCCCACCATTCGGCTGAAGGTGCCGCGCCCCATCCACAGCTCGCCGTCCAGGGGCTGCTCCGGGAAGCCCCGGGTGAACGCCGCCGGCACATCGAAGCGGTTGCCGTGGCGGGAAATCAGGTCTTCGCCGTCCCAGTAGGCGCGCACGCCGTCAAACTTTTCGCTGACCCAGTAGCGGGAAAGGTCCGCTTCCCCCTGATAGACCCGGGCCTGGGTCAGCGCCGGCACGGTGCGGCCGTGCCCGACACTGGCCACCACCACGCCGAACGCCAGCACCGTGGCCAGTACGAACAGAAAAATTGCACGAGACATCCTTGTCCCCTCCCATCAATAAACGGAAGTGGTCAGTCTCCAACAATCGGGGATGGGGCTCTGTCGGCCAGGGCTGAAATTGCTGTAAGCCAGAACCGCACTTATTGAAAGGCCCGGGCCGGAAGCGGGGTCAGTGATCCGATCCCGCCGTGCTGGACAGCGGCCCGGATTCCCGGTGTAATGGCGGCCCTTCGCGGGTGTAGTTCAATGGTAGAACGGCAGCTTCCCAAGCTGCATACGAGGGTTCGATTCCCTTCACCCGCTCCAGACAAAAAAAGGGTCGCCTATGGCGACCCTTTTTCTTGATGTCTACACCGTTCGGCGCATCAGCTCTTCTTCGGCTGCTTCACCATCCGCAGATAGGGTTTCTTCTCGTCCCAGCCTTCCGGGAACAGCTTGGCGGCGGCCTCGTTGTCCAGCGAGGGCACGATGATCACGTCGTCGCCGTCGTTCCAGTTCACCGGGGTGGCCACCTTGTAGCCGTCGGTGAGCTGCAGGCTGTCGATCACCCGCAGGATTTCATCGAAGTTACGGCCGGTGCTGGCCGGGTAGGTGATGGTCAGGCGGATCTTCTTGTTCGGGTCGATCACGAACACGCTGCGCACCGTCAGGGTGTTGTCGGCGTTGGGGTGAATCATGCCGTAGGCCTGGCTCACGGAGCGGTCCGCGTCGGCCAGCAGCGGGAAGTTCAGCGCCGAGCCCTGGGTTTCCTCGATGTCGCCGCACCAGGCGTTATGGTCCTCGAGGGGGTCCACGGACAGGCCGATGACCTTGGCGTTGCGCTTGTCGAATTCAGGCTTGAGGCGGGCCACTTCGCCCAGCTCGGTGGTGCACACCGGGGTGAAATCCTTCGGGTGGGAGAACAGCACCACCCAGCTGTCGCCGGCCCAGTCGTGGAATGAGATCGGGCCGTCGGTGGAATCCTGTTTGAAATCCGGGGCTGTATCGCCGAGTTGCAGTGCCATGGGTGTGTCTCCTGGTCTCAGTACGAATGCGATGTTGTTTGGCTGGTGCTAAGAACATAGAGGCTTCCGGCCGCCCTTTAAAGGGGGCCGGTCATAATCAATCGCGCTAAGCAAATAGCACCCCGCGGCGCGGGGTGCCGGTGGCGGTCAGCCGTTGGCGGCCACGCTGAGACGGTTGAGGGTGCGTTCTTCCAGGCGGTCGAGACGCTCCCGGCAGGCACGGAAGGTGCGGCTGATGCGGGTGGTGTTGTCGATCATCGCCAGCTTCGGCCAGGTGGTCTGTTCGCCGGCGCGAATGAAGGCGCGCACGTCTTCCAGCGACGGGTTGCTGAGCACGCGCAGGGCGTTGCGCGGCTGGCGCGGCGGGATCAGATTGATGTCGCCGATGTAACGTTGCTTGACCACGGTCTGCGCCTTGTCGACCACCAGCCCCAGGTCGTTGGAGCGCACCCGGCGGCGCACCAGGTCAAGCGCGTAGTGCAGGTTCATGGACACATTGCGGATCGCCCAGTCGCTGAGGGTGCTGAGGCTGGAATCGGTGCTTTCACTGCGCGGCAGGAAGGGCACCACATGCGGGTTGGTCTGGCTGACGATCGAGTGGTTGACGCCGAACAGCCGCGACAGGCGGCGGATCGGCAGATCGTCCTGAATCGAGCCGTCGACGAATTTGCGCCCGGGGATATAGGGCACCCGCTCGCCGTCCAGGTTCTTGGCCCACAGGCTCACCGGCGGGTAGATGCCGGGAATCGCGCAGCTCGCCAGCGCCGCTTTACGGATCAGCACATTGGGCGAGGTGCGCCAGTTGAGCAGGCGGCTTTGCTGGTTGCGGTCGTAGGGGCTGACGGTGATGTTGATCTCGCGGCCGGTCTTTCGGTAGGCCTCTTCGAACGTCAGGTCCTTGATGTTCTCTTCCAGGCAGGCTTCCAGGTGGTCGCCGTCGAGCACCGGGGTGCCGCGCAGCAGGCCTTTCCAGCCGATCGCCTTGAACGCTTCCAGGTAGATGTTTTCCGGTTCCAGCTTGGCGGCCAGTTCGTCGTTGTCATGGGTGCCGACCACGGCGGCGACGATGCTGCCGGCGCTGGAGCCGGAGATCACCGAGGGCAGCAGCCCCTGTTCCCAGAGGGTTTTCGCCACGCCGATGTGGAACAGCCCGAGGGCGGCGCCGCCGGAGAACATCAGGCAGCTTTGCCCGAAGGCCTGGCCGGTGGTTTCGAAGAAATCCAGTTTCTGCTTGAGTCCGAATTCGGCGAAGTCACCGTCGCAGAGGTAGTCCAGGGCGGTGCAGACCTCTTCCAGATAGCGTTCGATCAGCCGCTTGGTGCCGATGCGGCTGTGGCCGTAGAGAGCGGGGTTGGAGATATTGCCCAGGTTGCCGTGCAGGCCTTCATGCAGGTGAAAGACCAGTTTGTTGACGTCGTTGCGCTCGCGGGCCTGGCGGATCTGCCACAGGCGGTTACGGATCAGTTCGTAATCGTAATGGGGCGAGCGGTCGATGTCTTTCCACTCGTCGGCGCCGCCGAGCCGGTCGTATTCACGGCTGGCACGGCACCATTCGTCGTAGCTGCTGGCTTGCGCGATAGCGCGCTCAAGCTGCTTGAGCGTGCGTTTCATGCGGTTCTCCCTGGCGGATACTGTTTTTATCGTTGTCCCGGAGTCTAGCCTCGCCGGACCGGCCCCTGATGCCCGGATTGTCCGACAAAGGCATAATATTGCCATCAGGTAATGTAAATATTGTGGCTATTCGCCGTCGCTGTCCATGCCACGACGGTACTGCCCGGGTGTGACGCCGGTATGGCGTTTGAAGCTGCGCTGGAAGCAGCGGATGTCCGCGTAACCCAGGTCCGCGGCGATCTCCGCCTGCGGGCAGCGGCTCTCCAGCAGACGGGCCTTGGCGCGCTCCAGGCGCACGCTGTCGAGGATTTCCCGCCAGCCGGTGCCTTCCGCCACCAGATGCCGGTGCAGGGTGCGGGTGTTGAACCGCAGGGCGTGGGCCACCTGGTCGCGGTCGGGGAGGGGGCCGCCCAGCGCCGCCTGCAGGTGATGACGGACACGCAGCGACAGGCTGGTGGCGATGCCCAGGGTTTCCAGGTGCCGGGCGGCGTGCTCTTCCAGAGGCCCCAGCTGGTGGGGTTCGGGCCGGCGCGGCGGGCGGGCGAGCATGTCGCGGTCGCCGATCAGCGCGGAGTAGGGTTGGTTGAAATCCACCGGGCAGCCGAACAGGCGCTGGTACTCCCGGGCCTGTTGGGGGTCGCTGGGGCCGGCATGCTCGAACCAGACCCGCTCCGGGTTGAGCGCTTGATCGTCGGCGAGCCAGCGGGTGTAACGCAGCCAGCCGGCGAAAACGGCCTCCACCAGATGGCGCCGCACCGGCTGGCGGTTGCAGCGGGGATGCCAGAGTATCCGCGATTCATTGCCGCGCAGCCGGGTTTCCACGCTGCCCAGGTCGCCGACCCGTTTCTCGTAGCGCGCCACCTTGGCCAGGGCCTCCAGCAGCGTGCTGGCGCTCAGAGCGATATAGCCGAGCACGTTGAACACGCCCGGGGGCAGATATTCACTGGCGTGCAGGCCGAACAGCGGGTCCCCGCTGCGATCGGCCAGTTCCGCGATCAACACTTCGAAGCGATCGCCCGGCACATGAAGGTCCGGCAGATCCAGCGCCCGCGGGTCAATGCCCGCCGCCGTCAGGGCGCCGGCGTTGTCCACGCCGGCGGCCCGGGCAGCGGCAAGATAGGCGCGCAGCCCGGTCGCGGAAACAAAGCCTAGCGGCCCCATCGGTGATCAGTTCAGTTGGAAGGTGATCTGAACGCTGGCGGTCACGTCCTGCTCGCCGGGGCGGTAGCTCTGCGAGGCGTCTTCCTTGGCCATGGCGGCGCGCATCGGCATCGGACCGGGGACGTTATAGCCCTGGGCGTTGATCTGCATCGCCTCGCCCAGCTCGCGGCCGGCGGCCCGGGCCAGTATTTCGGCCTTTTCACGGGCGGCGCGCACCGCCTTTTCCAGGGCCTGGTTGGCCAGCTCGTTGGCGTTGCTGATTTCAGTGCCGCCAGGACGCACTTCCTTCAGGCCCAGGCCGGCGAGGCCGTCCGCCAGTTCCGCGTAGCGTTCCACGCCGGAGGTGCGGAAGCTCACTTCGCGGCTCACTTGATGGCCGATCAGTTTGCGTTCCGGCTGATACTCCCATTCCGGGGCGATCTGGATGTCGCTGGCGGTGATGTGCTTGTCGTCGATCTGCAACTGCTCGGCCAGATCCAGCATCGCCTGCACTTGCCGGTCCACCTCGTCCTTCATGGCGGACACGTCGTCGCCGCGCTCGCGGGCCACGGCCACCAGATTAAAGATGTCCGGGCGCGCCTTGATGGTGCCCTCGCCGGATACGCTGACGGTATCGCGGTCGGCGAGCGGCTGGCCGTTGCCGCCGCAGGCGGTGAGCGCCAGTACGGCCAGCAGGCCGGTCAAAAGGTGGGCGGTGTTCCTCATGGGTGTGACTCCTTGTGATTAAGTGCGTACGGCCCTTGGTTGTGGACTGCGCTAACTCTATCATCCCCTCCTGAGTTGCAGGAGGTACCATGACGCGTATTGAGCAGGCGATTAGACAATCCCTGGGTGAAATCATCCCCGAGGAACTCGGCGTCGACCTGGTTTCCGCCGGTACGGTGACGGAAATCGAGGAACAGGAAGGGCGTGTGCGTCTGGCGGTGCACCCCGGCTACCCCTGCGCCTCGCGGTTGCCGGCGCTGCGCCGGGAGATCGAAGAGCGGGTGACCCCGCTGCTGGAAGGCCGTGAGCTGGTGCTGGACCTGTCGGTGCGTATTAAACCGCACCGTGCCCAGCACGACATGCCGGCGATGATGCAGGCGGCCAATGTGATCGCGGTGGCCTCCGGCAAGGGCGGGGTGGGCAAATCCACCACCGCCGTGAACCTGGCGCTGGCGTTGCACGCTGAGGGCGCCAAGGTGGGCCTGCTGGACGCGGATATCTTCGGGCCCAGCCAGCCGATCATGCTCGGCCTGCCCAAGGGCACCCGCCCGGAAACCCGCGACGGCAACGCCTTCGTGCCGGTGATGGCGCACGGCATTCAGACCATGTCCATGGGCTACCTGGTCACCGAGCAGACTCCGGTGGTGTGGCGCGGGCCCAAGGCCAGCGGCGCGCTCACCCAGATGATGCAGCAGACGCTGTGGCACGATCTGGATTATCTGATCGTCGACCTGCCGCCGGGCACCGGCGACATCCAGCTGACCCTGGCCCAGAAAATTCCGGTGGCCGGGGCGGTGGTGGTCACCACGCCCCAGGACATCGCCTTGCTGGACGCGGTCAAAGGCGTGGAGATGTTCCGCAAGGTGGACATCGGCGTGCTGGGCATCGTCGAGAACATGGCGGTGCACATCTGCTCCAACTGCGGCCACGAAGAGCACGTGTTCGGCCAGGGCGGCGCCGACCGCATGGGCCGCGATTACGATACCCCGGTGTTGGGCTCGCTGCCGCTGTCGCTGCGTATTCGCGAGCAGGCGGACGGCGGCACGCCCACCGTGGCGGCGGACCCGGACAGCGCCGAGGCCCGCCTGTACATGGATACCGCGCGGCGCATGGCGGCGCGCCTGTCCCTGACCCGCGAGGGGCGGCGCGCGTTTCCCAAGGTGGTGATGCAGCACTGAATTCCGGGTACCATTCACCGTTTAGGGTTGCCGAACCGATAAAGGATTCCAATGAGCATCAAGTCCGACCGCTGGATCACCCGCATGGCCACCGAGCACGGCATGATCGAGCCGTTCCAGGCCGGCCAGGTGCGCGCCGATGCCAACGGTGAAAAACTGATTTCCTACGGGGTTTCCAGCTACGGCTATGACGTGCGCTGCGCCGACGAATTCAAGGTGTTCACCAATATTCATTCGGCCACCGTGGACCCCAAGCATTTCGACGAGAAAAGCTTCGTCGACATCAAGGGCGACTACTGCACCATTCCGCCCAACTCCTTTGCCCTGGCGCGCACCGTGGAGTACTTCCGGATTCCGCGCAGTGTGCTGACCATCTGCCTGGGCAAATCCACCTACGCGCGCTGCGGCATCATCGTCAACGTGACGCCGCTGGAGCCGGAGTGGGAAGGGCACGTGACGCTGGAGTTTTCCAACACCACCAATCTGCCGGCGCGCATCTACGCCCACGAGGGCGTGGCGCAGATGCTGTTCCTGGAATCCGATGAAGAGTGCGAGACGTCGTACAAGGATCGCGGCGGTAAATACCAGGGCCAGCGCGGCGTCACCTTGCCGCGCACCTGATCCGGCCTAGGGCGTGGGGCCGTTGTATTCGGTCATGATCAGTTCCCCGTGCAACAGCGCGCTTTCAATGTGGCGCGCTTTGACCACCATGTAGCCCACCTCCGGGGCCACCCAGAACAGGGTGCGGCGGCTCTCTTCCTTGTCTTCTTCCCGTTTCTTTTCCACCACGAGGGTGTCCAGATCGCCCATCGGCGTGTCGATGGTTTCCCGGTCGATAACGATGAAGTGATGCTCGCGGATATCGTCACCGTACACACTGGTGGCGCTGTATTCCTTGTCGCCGGTGGCGAACACGCAGCGCGCGCGCAGCAGCATGCTGAGCTCATCCAACGCCTGGTCGGGAATCGGGAAGGATTCGTCGCCGGAATCCGATTCGCTCACCGCCCGGCCCTGTTCCCAGTTGAAGTCGGTGTCGTGGTAACGGTGCTTGCCGAAGCCCTTGAACTCGTGGGTGTAGCGTTCGGTGCGGGGGGCGCAGTCGTTCCAGCGGAACCAGCTCTCCTCGCGGTTGTTGAGCAGCCAGGAGTGGGCTTCGAAGCGCATGTGGTAGCGGTCTTCGCCGCTGGCCGGCTCCAGCACCAGGTCGGCCTTGATCGGGGTGGGGATTTTGTTGACATAGATGCGGTATTCGGCGGAGAAGGGCGGCAGCGAAGCGCCCGTCGCCAGGGCCGGTAACAGGCTTGCCGCCACCACCAGGGCCAGGCCGCTCAGGTATCTCATGGCAGGCTCTCCAGGTTCATGACGTGGCGGCCGTCGTCGTTTTCCTGCACCAGTTGCACCAGGGTGTAGTCGTTGCCGGGGGCGAACCACAGCCAGGTTTGCCGCTCACTGTCCGCTTCGCGCAGCCGCCGCACCTTCACGGTGGCCACGTCCTCGCCGTCGATTTCCAGCGTTTCGCGGCCTTCCACCTGGAAGCGCTGCGTCTCCACGCCGCGCTCGTCGGCCACGTTGAGGGTGATGTCCCGGTCGCCCCGGGCCAGGCGGCACTGCAGCGCCAGGGTCAGGGCGATCTTGTCGGTGGCCGGCTGGTCCACCGCGTAGCGGTAGGGCTCGTGCTCGGTGCGTTCGCTGGTGGCCTGCTTGTCCGCGATGCGCAACTCCGCCGCCTTGACCCGGCCCAGGCCTTCCCGGTGGTAGCCGTAGTAGTGGGTTACGGGCAGGCACCCCTGCCAGGTGAATACCGAGGTTTCGCGGATTTCGCCGAGAAAATTACTGGCCGACACTTCCATTTCCCAGCGCTCGCCGCCGGCCTTGGACAGCGTGCGCTGGGCGCCCACGGTGAACGGGAAACCGGCGGCTTTCAGCCGGTACTGGGTGTTGAAGCTCTCCACCGGGGATTCCGCCAAAGCCGGGGTCGCGGCCAGCAGGCCGGCGAGCAGCAGGCTAGCCGTGCGTGTCCATCTGAAAGCCCTGCGCGGGCAGGCGTTCGCCATCCAGTTCCACTCCCTGGTCGGTCATCTGTAAGCGCTGCTGCGCACGCCAGCGCAATACTTGAGGGTACAAGCGATGTTCTCGCGCTTGAACCTTTTCTGACAGGGTTTCGGCGGTATCGTTCGCCGCCACCGGGAAACGGGCCTGGGCGATCAGCGGGCCGCCGTCCAGCTCGTCGGTGACGAAATGCAGCGAGCAGCCGTGCTCGCGGTCGCCGGCTTCCAGCGCCCGGGCGTGGGTGTTGAGCCCCGGGTACTTGGGCAGCAGGGAAGGGTGGATGTTGATCAGCCGGCCCTGGTAGTGGCGCACGAAGCCGGGGCTGAGAATGCGCATGAACCCGGCCAGCACCACGGTATCGGCGCCGTGGGCGTCGATGCGCTCGATCATCGCCTGGTCGAAACTGGCGCGGTCCGGGAAGCCCCGGTGATCGATCGCCTGCGCCGGCACGCCGGCCCGCTCGGCGCGGGCCAGGCCGGCGGCGCCGGCTTTGTTGCTCAGCACCAGGCTGACCCGGGCGGGCAGTTCTCCGGCGTCGATGGCGTCAAGAATGGCTTGCAGGTTGGAACCGGTGCCGCTGATCAGCACCGCAAGCCGGTGGGTCATGACGCCAGGCCTTCCAGGGACACTTCGGGTTCATCATTGTCGCTGGCGTGGATACCGCCGATCACGAAGGCGTTTTCGCCGCTGGCTTCCAGCAGCGCCAGGGTCTGGTCCACCTGCGCTTCCGGCACCACCACCACCATGCCGACGCCGCAGTTGAAGGTGCGGTACATTTCGTTGGTCGGCACCTGGCCCTGCTCCTGGAGCCAGCGGAACACCGCCGGCCACTGCCAGGACTGGGTGTCGATCACCGCCCGGGTGCCGTTGGGCAGCACCCGCGGCAGGTTTTCCGGCAGGCCGCCGCCGGTGATGTGCGCCAGGGCGTGCACTGGCACCTGTTTGATCAGCTCCAGCAGACTCTTGACGTAAATGCGGGTGGGCGCCAGCAGGTGCTCCATCAGCGGCCTGCCGTCCAGGTCATCGGTGTCGTCGGCCTGTTCGAGAATACGCCGCACCAGGGAATAGCCGTTGGAATGCGGGCCGGACGCGCCCAGGCCGATGATGGTGTCGCCGGGCGCCACCTTGCTGCCGTCGATGATGCCGTCGCGCTCCACCACGCCGACGCAAAAGCCGGCCAGGTCGTAGTCCTCGCCCTCGTACATGCCGGGCATTTCCGCGGTCTCGCCGCCGATCAGCGCGCAGCCGGCCTGCTCGCAACCCTCACCGATGCCGGAGACCACCCGCGCGGCGGTGTCCACGTCCAGCTTGCCGGTGGCGTAGTAGTCGAGGAAGAACAGCGGCTCCGCGCCGCCCACCACCAGGTCGTTGACGCACATCGCCACCAGGTCGATGCCCACGGTGTCGTGGCTGTCGTGTTCCATGGCCAGACGCAGCTTGGTGCCGACACCGTCGGTGCCGGCCACCAGCACCGGGTTCTTGTAGCCCTCGGGCAGGGCACAGAGCGCGCCGAAGCCGCCCAGGCCGCCCATCACTTCCGGGCGCAGGGTTCGCTTGGCTATCGGGCCGATGCGCTTGACCAGGTCATTACCGGCATCGATGTCCACGCCGGCGTCGCGGTACGTCAGCGGCCGTTTTTGTTCGCTCATGGCAGGCTCCAGGAAGGTGAGGGCGCGCTATTCTAGCAACCGCCGTCCCTGCGGGGGAACCGGCGAGTGGATATTCGCCAGCGCCGGCCATATCAGTGATAATGTCGCGCCCTGAAGTTCTCTGATTCGGAATGGTTCGATGTATCGCTTGCTGTTAGGCCTGATTGTCGGGTTTCTGTGCGTTTCCCCCGTGTTCGCCGCCGATGCCGGCGAAGTGTCGGTGCCCCTGGAGGGCGAGCAACCACGGGGCGCGGAGGCCCGTGAGCAGGCACTGCGGCAGGGCCTGGAAACGGTGATCCGGCGGCTCACCGGCCGCGACCGGGTGGCGGATCTGCCCGGCGTCGCAGGCGTTCTCGAGGACCCGTCGCGCTGGTTGATGCGCTACGCCTACGACGGCGGCACGCCGCCGCGCCTGAACGCGGTGTTCGACGACCGCGCGCTGGTGCGCCATTTGTCCGACCAGGGCGCGCCGGTATGGAGCGGCGAGCGGCCGCCGGTACTGGTGTGGCTGGTATCGGAAGGCACTGGCCAGGGCCGCATGGTGGCGGCCGGCGACCCGCTGGCGGAAAAACTCACTTCGGCGGCGGCCCGCCGCGGCGTCTCCCTGACGCTGCCCGAGTGGGACCAGCGCGACCGGGACACGGTCGCCGTGGCCGATATTCGCGGCCGCTTCGACGGCCCGCTGCTGCAGGCTTCCCGCCGTTACGAGACCGACTGGGTGGCCACGGCGGTGCTCTACGACAGCGGCCAGGGCGGCGCCACCACCCTGAACTGGCGTTTGCTGCAGGACGGCGATGCCGTGGCCAGCAGCCGCGACCGCGCCGACGACAGCGGCGCCGCCCTGGACCGCCTGGTGGATGTGATCGCCGACCGCATCGCCGAGCGTTACTCGGTGCGTTCCGGCGCCGGCGACGGCGGCGATGGGGCCGACGATGGCGAGCCCTTCGAGCCGGCCGGCGACGCGCTGGTGGACCGCTCCGGCTGGATCACCGTGCGCGGCGTTCAAAGCCTGACCGACTGGCAGCGGCTGCGCCAGGCGCTGTCCGATCTGGGGCCGATGCGCTCGGTGGCGCTGCGGGTGGCCAGTGACGACCGGGTTCAGTTCGAGGTGGATTTCGCTGGCGGTCGCTCGCAATTGATACGCAGCGTCACCGGCGTGGGGGGGCTCAGCGAATGCGAGGAGCCGGCCGCCGAATCACCCACGTTCTGTTTCCGCTAGCCGCCCGTGACCGGTCAACTGCCCCTCGCCCTTGAGCTGCGTGAAGGCCACGCTCTGGAGAACTTCCACGCCGGGCCGAACCGCGCCGCCTGGGCCACGGTGTCCGCCGCTGGCGACGGCGACGAGCGTCAGGTGTTCGTGTGGAGCGCCGCCGGCCAGGGCCGCAGCCATTTGCTCGAAGGGGCGGTGCGCCGGGCCCAGGAGCAGGGCCGCGACGCCTGCCTGCTGCCCGCCGCCGAACTGCTGCCGTTGGTGCCGGACGTGCTGGAATCCATGGAGCAGTTTCAGCTGCTGGCGGTGGACGACGTGGATCTGTTCGCCGGCCACCGGGAGTGGGAGGAAGCGCTTTTCCACCTGTATAACCGGGTGATGGCCCTGGGCGGCACCCTGCTGTTCAGCGCCGGCGCATCGCCGGGCGGCGTGCCCTGGGGCCTGCCGGACCTGGCCACGCGGTTGGCCGCCGGCCCGGTGTTCCGGCTGCAGCCCCTGGAAGAGGACGACCTGGTGACCCTGCTGATCGAGCGCGCCAACGAGCGCGGCCTCAAGCTGGGCGGCGACGTGGCCCGCTTCATGGTGCTGCGCAGCGAGCGGGCGCCGGCGGCCCTGATTCAGCGGCTGGCCACCCTGGACCGGGTGGCCCTGGCCCGCCAGCGGGCGCTGACCATTCCTTTCGTCAAGGATGTGTTCGGCTGGTGACCGTGGCGCCGCGCGCCCGGTCCGGCTTGAGCAGCTTGCGGCGCAGCCCTTCCCAGACCAGAGCGCCGACCACCATGCTGATCAGAATCAGCACCAGTTTGGGCAGGCTCGCCAGGGTCCAGAACAGCACGTCGATGGAGGTGGTTTCCAGGTTCTGGGCGATCACGATCAACACCAGGATCAGCAGCAGAATCTGCAGCGCGCCCAGCGGATGACGGCGCAGCCAGCCGCCGGCGCCGCGCGCGGTGCGCCCCAGTGGGGACGATGAGTGCCGGGTGTCATAGGGGTCCGTTTCCATAGATCGGCTCCTTCGGTTCGCTGCGGGCAGTTCGCGTGCGGCGATACTGTAAAGAAGTTCCAGACTATCACGGTCTCGGTCAAGTATTTATCAAGGCGCCTCCTGGGGAGGCGCGGGCGATGCGGGAGGTAACAGCCAGTTATGGATATCAGCTCCGGATGGGATCTAGTGGTGCTGGGCAGCGGCCCGGCCGGGGAAGCCGCCGCCATGCAGGCGGCCAAAGGGGGCCTGCGCGTCGCCATGGTCGACCGTGACGACCAGATGGGCGGCAACTGCACCCACTGGGGCACGATTCCCTCCAAGGCGCTGCGCCACCAGGTGCGCCAGGTGGTGCGCTCGCAGCGCAACCCGTTGCTGCGCGGGCTGATCAGCCCGCGCCAGGTGCGCTGGCAGGATCTGATTCAGCGTTCCCGCGAAGTGGTGGACAGCCAGGTGCAGGTGCGCACCGATTTTTACGTGCGCAACCGGGTGCGTTTGTTTAACGGCCAGGGCCGTATCGAAAGCGCCGGTGAAGTGCGGGTGGACGACCAGGCCGGCCGCCAGTGGTCCCTGCGCACCCGCAACATTCTGATCGCCACCGGCTCGCGGCCGTACCGCCCGGCGGACGTGGACTTTGATCACCCGCGTATCTACGACTCCGACACCATCCTGGAAATGAAGCACACGCCGCGCAATATGATCGTCTACGGCGCCGGCGTGATCGGCTGCGAATACAGCTGCCTGTTCACCGGCCTGGGCATTCGCGTGGACCTGGTCAATAACCGTCAGCATCTGCTCGATTTCCTCGACGCGGAAATCTCCGACGCGCTCAGCTACCACCTGCGCGACCAGGGCGCCACCATCCGCCACAGTGAGGAATACACCCATATCGAGGCGGACGATGACGGCGTGACGCTGGTGCTGCGCTCCGGCAAACGGCTGCGCGCCGACGCCTTGATGTGGAGCAACGGCCGCTCGGGCAACACCCAGAACATCGGCCTGGAAAACCTGGGCCTCAAGCCCAACAGCCGTGGCCAGCTGGCGGTGGACGAGCGCTATCAGACGGAAGTGGCCGGCGTTTACGCGGTGGGCGACGTGATCGGCTGGCCGTCACTGGCCAGTGCCTCCTACGACCAGGGCCGGTTCTGCGCCCAGGGCATCGTCGAGGGCGGCCCGGTGAAACAGGTCACCGACGTGCCCACCGGTATCTATACCATTCCCGGCATCAGCTCCGTGGGCCGCACCGAACAGGAGCTCACCGAGGCCCGCGTGCCCTACGAAGTGGGCCAGGCGTTTTTCAAGAATCTGGCGCGGGCGCAGATCACCGGCGAGCGGGTGGGCATGCTGAAGATCCTGTTCCACCGGGAAACGCTGGAAGTGCTGGGGATTCACTGCTTCGGTTACCAGGCCATGGAAATCGTCCATGTGGGGCAGGCGGTGATGCGCCAGCCCGCCCCCAACAACACCCTGCATTATTTCGTCGACACCACCTTCAATTACCCGACCATGGCGGAGGGCTACCGGGTGGCGGCGATCAACGGCATGAACCGGGTCAGCCGCTAGCGCTGGGCGCGGCTGCGCTCGTGGAAGAATTCCCGGGTTCTCTGGCTGGCGCCGGTGGACTTGCGCAGCAGCGCCAGGGTCACGCCGGCGCCGCCCCGGTTGGCCGGCGCGCTGTGAAACGCCAGCACCTGCTCGAACTGCTCCAGCCAGAACAGCACATAGCTTTTCAATAGCGCCGGGCGCTCGCTGTGCTCGCCCTTGCCGTGGCTGATCAGCACCGTGCGCAGCCCGTTCTGCTGGGATTCCTGGATAAACAGATAGACCCGGTCGCGGGCCTCCACCAGGCGTACCCGGTGCAGATCCAGGGTCGCCTGGGGCTCGTACTTGCCCAGACGCAGCTTGCGGTAGACGCCTTCCTGCACGCCGTTCTTCTTCAAACCGACAATATCGTAGGGGCCGGCCTGGGGGACCTGGTCGGGCAGGGTCAGCGGGTTGGGATCGCGGTCCGGGCGGGCCACCGCGGAGGCGCGGCGCAGGCGCTGGGTCAACGTGGGCTCACCGCGACGGAAGTCGCGCACCCGGTCGTCTTCCTTGAGAGGCGCCACACCGGTCATTTCCTGACGGAATAAATCATCGTCGAAGTCGGCCATGGCGCCTCTCCTGGAAAGAAGTTTCTGCTGAAAATCCTACCAAAACGACGGGAAAGTGGCATCAATGGGATGCCGTCCGGCCATCTCGCCGCCAAAATAGCTACGAAGCGGGGAGCGGGCTCTGTGCGAGCGGGCCTTGCCCGCGAAAGGCCGGCAAAGCCGGCCGGCGGGATTCCAGAGACCTTGCCGGGAGCTTCGCTCCCTTTCGCGGGCAGGGCCCGCTCCCACAAAGACCCGTCAGTGCGTGTGGCGCTGGGGTCGGGACCGTCCCGCGGGAGCCGGGTCGTCATCATCCAGGTGATGGCGCTGTTTCTTGGCTTCCCGTTTACGACGCTCCTTGTCGGCCCGCTCGTGTTCTTCCCGCCATTCCTGGGCGTCGTAGTCATCAAATTGGCGACGACTCATGTTCGGTACTCTCTATATCACAGTGGCTATGTCGCAATATCGATATCGCAATAAACTGAGTCTTATATAGCACCGAAAGCGGCCCCGGAGAAGGCCGCGTTGCGATTTAACGCGCGTAGGTTTCCTGCAGGTAGTCAAGAATCTGTCCGGACTCAAAGTGCTCCTCGCCGGTGTTGGGATCAATCAGATAGGGAATCGCCACGCGGCCGGTGCGGGCCACCAGTTCCTGGCGGTGGCGCTGGCTCGGCTGGTAGTCCATGTCCAGCGCCGCGCGCACCTGCGGCAGCAGCCAGTCCTGCCACTGATCGCGTCCGCACTGGCGCACCAGGAACGGCAGCTGCAGCTCGCACAGCCGCTCGCGCACCAGCCGCGCGAACGGGCTGGCCTCGAAGGAATACAGAATCAACGGTTCCTTGGCCGGCTCGCTGTCCTGGCTGCGCAGGCCGCGCCCGCCACGCGGTAGCGAGGCGGCGAACGAACTGGCCGTGCGCAGGGTGCGCAGACGCCAGGCGGCGGGCGCCGGGCGGCCGCCGTACTCGCGGTACAGGTAATCGATGATGTCGGCGGATTCGTACAGGTCCACGCCGGTATTCGGGTCCATCAAATACGGGAACAGCTGCTTGCCACCGAGCCTTTCCACCAGCGGCCGGTAGCGGTCGCCGCCCTTGGGGCAGGGGTAGATCAGCACGTCCAGGTCCAGGTCAGTGAGCGCTTCGCGCACCAGACGGCAGAACGGGCAGCCCTCCATGTCGTACAGCTCCAGCGGCTCGGCGGGTTGCCGGCCGGCGGGCCGGGTGGCGATGCCACGGCCTTGCTGGGCCAGAGTGGAGGCCAGGGAACGGGCGACGTCCAGGGTGCGGGGCAGGGGTGAGGCCATGGGTAACTCCTTGATCGGTTGACGCTACGCTAGGGCCTGTCGCCCGGGCCCGCAATGGCCGTGCCGCCGCCGGCGCGGGCGTTATCGGAAAGGGCGTGTCCTTTCCGCTCAGGGCCTTTGAGCACTCCTGTCATTGTTGAGGCGCCGCCGGTGGGGCACTCTGAGCGCCTGATTTTCACAGGAGCCGGCGCGCCCGATTGGCGGGCGCCGCCGGCATTGGCCCAAGGCGAGAGGAAGGTTACATGACCGAAGCCTATATTTATGACGCTATCCGTACCCCGCGTGGCCGGGGTAAGCGGGACGGCTCACTGCACACCGTTAAACCGCTGGACCTGGTGGTCGGCCTGATCGACGAAGTTCGCGGCCGTTTCCCCGATATGGATGTGAACCGCATCGACGACGTGCTGCTCGGCGTGGTCACTCCGGTGGGCGACCAGGGCGCCTGTATCGCCAAGACCGCCGCGCTGGCGGCGGGCCTGCCCGATACCGTGGCCGGTTACCAGCTCAACCGTTTCTGCGCCTCCGGCCTGGAAGCGGTGAACACCGGTGCCCAGAAAGTCGCCTCCGGGTGGGACGATCTGATTCTCGCCGGTGGCGTGGAAGCCATGAGCCGCATTCCCATGGGCTCCGACGGCGGTGCCTGGGCCATGGACCCGATCACCAACTATGAGACCGGCTTCGTGCCGCAGGGCATCGGCGCCGACCTGATCGCCACCATCGAGGGCTTTTCCCGCCGCGACGTGGACGAGTTCGCCGCCGAGTCCCAGGCCCGTGCCGCCAACGCCTGGGACAAGGGCTACTTCCAGCGCTCCGTGGTACCGGTCAAGGACCGCAACGGCATGACCGTGCTGGACCGCGACGAGCACGTGCGCGCCGGCACCACCGCCGACGTGCTGGGCAACCTGAACCCGTCCTTCGAAGTGATGGGCGAAATGGGCGGCTTCGACGCCGTGGCCCTGCAGAAATACCACTATGTGGAGAAGATCAACCACGTGCACACCGGTGGTAACTCCTCCGGCATCGTCGACGGCGCCGCCCTGGTGGTGCTGGGCAACGAGCAGGTGGGCAAGGACTACGGCATGAAGCCGCGCGGGCGCATCGTCGCCACCGCGATCAGCGGCGCCGACGCCACCATCATGCTCACCGGCCCCGCGCCGGCCTGCCGCAAGGTACTGAAGAAAGCCGGCATGACCGTGGATCAGATGGACCTGGTGGAAATCAACGAAGCCTTCGCCTCGGTGGCGATGCGTTTCATGCGAGACATGGGCCTCGACCACGACAAGGTCAACGTCAACGGCGGCGCCATCGCCATGGGCCACCCGCTGGGCGCCACCGGCGCCATGATCCTGGGCACCGCGCTCGACGAACTGGAACGCCGTGATAAGAAATTCGCCCTGTGCACCCTGTGCGTGGGCGGCGGCATGGGCATCGCCACCATTATCGAGCGTCTGTAAACCCAACGGATTCGGAGAAAGAGTATGAGTGAAGCCCTTAGCGGTAAAGAGAGCACCATCCGCTGGGAACAGGACGCGGATAACATCGTTACCCTGATCCTGGACGATCCCCAGCAGTCCGCCAATACCATGAACGAGCGCTACATGCGTTCCATGGAAGAGATGGTCGCCCGTCTGGAGAAAGAAAAAGACCAGATCGCCGGCGTCATCGTCACCTCCGCGAAAAGCACCTTCTTCGCCGGTGGCGACCTCAACGACCTGATCAAAGTGACCCCGGAACACGCCGCCGAATTCGCCAAGGGCGTGGAAGCCGGCAAGGCGCAACTGCGCCGCCTGGAAACCCTGGGCAAACCCGTGGTCGCGGCGCTCAACGGCACCGCCCTGGGCGGCGGTCTGGAAATCGCGCTGGCCTGCCACCGTCGTATCGCGCTGAACAATCCGAAAGCGCAATTCGGCTTCCCGGAAGTCAGCCTGGGCCTGCTGCCCGGCGCCGGCGGCGTGGTGCGCAGCGTGCGCATGCTGGGCATCCAGAACGCCCTGATGCAGGTGCTGATGCAGGGCCAGCGGCTGAAAGTGGAAAAAGCCAAATCCGTGGGCATCATCGACGAGGTGGTGGACAGCCAGGAAGAGATGCTGGCCAAGGCCCGCGAGTGGATCAAAGCCAACCCCAAGTCCAAGCAACCCTGGGACGAAAAAGGCTACAAGATTCCCGGCGGCACCCCCAGCACCCCGGCCATGGCGCAGAACCTGCCGGCGTTCCCGGCCAACCTGCGCAAGCAGCTGAAAGGCGCCAACTACCCGGCACCGCGCAACATCATGGCGGCCGCCGTGGAAGGCGCCCAGGTGAGCTTCGACGACGCCCTCACCATCGAAGGCCGTTACTTCGTGGAACTGGCCTGCGGCCAGGTTTCCAAGAACATGATCACCGCCTTCTTCTTTAACCTGCAGGCGATCAACGCCGGCGCCAGCCGTCCCAACGACGTGCCCAAGTTCAAGGCCGAAAAAGTGGCGGTGCTGGGCGCGGGCATGATGGGCGCGGGTATCGCCTACGTCACCGCGCGCTCCGGCGCCCAGGTGGTGCTCAAGGATATTTCCGCCGAGAACGCCGAGAAGGGCAAGGCGTATTCCGCCAAGCTGCTCGACAAGGAAGTGTCCAAGGGCAAGATGAGCAAAGAGAAGAAAGAAGAAATTCTCGCGCGCATCACCCCCACCGCCGATCCGGCGGACCTGGAAGGCGTGGACTTCATCGTCGAGGCCGTGTTCGAGAACACCGAGCTCAAGCACAAGGTGTTCCAGGAAGTGGAAGACGTGGTCAAACCCGATGCGGTACTGGGTTCCAACACCTCCACGCTGCCGATCACCGGCCTCGCCAAAGGCGTGAAGAAGCAGGAAAACTTCATCGGCATCCACTTCTTCAGCCCGGTGGAAAAAATGCCGCTGGTGGAAATCATCCGTGGTGAAAACACCAGTGATGAAGTGCTCGCCAAGGTGTTCGACTACACCCTGCAGATCAAGAAGACGCCGATCGTGGTCAACGATTCCCGCGGTTTCTTCACCAGCCGCGTGATCGGCACCTTCATCAACGAAGCCATCGCCATGGTCGGTGAAGGCCAGAACGCCAACTCCGTCGAGCAGGCCGCCACCCAGGCCGGCTACCCTGTGGGCGCGCTCAAGCTGATCGACGAAATCAACATGAAGCTGTCGTTGAAGATCGCCGATGAGTACAAGGAAGCGGCCAGCAAAGGCGAAGGCGCCAACCAGGCCCATCCCGCCCTGGCGGTGATGGAGAAGATGGTTCGCGAACTGGACCGCCCCGGCAAGCTGGACGGCAAGGGATTCTACGAGTATCCGGAAAACGGCAAGGCGCACCTCTGGCCGGGCCTGAAAGAACAGTTCGGAGAAAAAGAAGCGATTCCGTTCCAGGACATGCAGGAGCGCATGCTGTTCGCCGAAGCCATCGAAACCGTGAAGTGCTTCGACGAAGGCGTGATCGAATCGGTGGGCGACACCAACATCGGTTCCATCTTCGGCATCGGCTTCCCGGCCTGGACCGGCGGCGTGGTTCAGTACATGAACCAGTACGACGGCGGCCTGCGCGGCTTCGTGGCCCGTGCCCAGGAACTGGCCGATACCTACGGCGAGCGGTTCACGCCGCCCAAGTCGCTGGTGGAAAAAGCCGAGAAAGGCGAAATCTTCAAGTAAGCCAACCCTGGCGGCGCCGTTCTCCCGGCGCCGCTGTTTTGTCCTGTTTTTATTTTCCGGCCCCGCCTTTTGGTGGGGCTTTTTTATGGCCGACAATTTTGTGTGGTGTTGTGGGAGCGGGCCCAGCCCGGCCCGCTCGCACAGAGCTCATCAGCCAGGTGGTCGACCACGTGTTCGGCGTCCTCGGCGATGGCGTAGATGCGTCCGGAGCCCCAGGTGTGCTGCCAGGGCAGGCCCAGGAAGTAGAGGCCGGGGCTGGCGGTGACGCCGCGCTCGTGTTTCGGGTAGCCGCTGTCGTCGAAGGCGGCCGGCACCTTGATCCAGCTGAAATCCGGCGCGTAGCCGATACACCAGATCACCGTGGTGATGCCGGTGGCGTCCAGGTCCAGGCGGGTGGGGTGGTCCGGTGCCGGCTCCCACACCGGGCGGTAGGGCGCTTCCGCCGGCGCGTCGATGTTGTGCCGCGCGATATGCTCGTCGATGCTGGCCTTGATGCGGGCGTTGGTGGCGTCGGCGTTGTCGAGGTTTTCCCTGAGGTCGTGGCCGAACAGAATCCGGCCGCCTTCCAGGTCTTCCAGGCGCCCGTACAGGCGCATGCCTTCCAGGGCGAAGCGGCGCAGGTCGATGTCGCGGCCGCCGTCGCGGCCGGTGACGTAGTGGTTGGCCTTTGCTTTGACCTGATCCTCGCTGAGGTGCTCGCGCACCGGAATGCGGTAGTGGCCCATGTCGTCCAGCCAGGCGACCACGTCGCGGCCCCGGTAGAAGCGCGAGACCCGCGGCGCGGGGCCCACCGCCAGGTGCACCTCGCGGCCGGCCAGGTGCAGGTCCTCGGCGATCTGGCAGCCGGACTGGCCGGTGCCCACCACCAGCACCGGTCCCTCGGGCAGGGCGTCCGGATTACGATAGGCGGAGGCGTCCAGCTGGGTCAGGTGGTCGGGCAGGGCGTCGGCGCAGGGCGGCACCTTGGGCTGGTGGTAGACGCTCACCGCCATGATCACCCGGTCGGCGCTCAGCGCGCCCCGGTCGGTGCGCACCCGGTAGCCGCCGCCGGATCGCGGCGTGACCTCCTGCACGGTGACGCCTTCCCGCAGCGGCGGCGAAAAGGCGGCCCGGAAGCGCTCCATCCAGGCGACGATCTGGTCCTTGACCATGAAGCCGTCCGGGTCGTCGCCGTCATAGGGGTGGCCGGGCAGCCGGCACTGCCAGTTCGGCGTGACCAGGGAGAAGCTGTCCCAGCGTTCGTTTTTCCAGGCGTGGAAGGCCTGGTGCTTTTCCAGCACCAGATGGTCGATGTCATGGCGGCACAGCCAGTAGCTGGCGGACAGGCCGGCCTGGCCGCCGCCCACCACGATCACCGGGTAGTGCTGTCCTGCGAAAAAGGGCGTGGTCATGGTGGCTCCTTTCATTGATTAAGTGTCAGCCAATGCGGGTGACGGTGACGCGGGCGTCCTCGACACCGGCGAACTGCCGGCCCCGGGTTTCGATCGCCAGCAATTGGGTTTCCGCGCTGCTGCAGCGGAAACCGAACTTTTGTTCCACCCGGTCCGCGGCCAGGGTCAGCGCCTCGCGGCTGAGGCGCAGGAATTCCGGCAGCGGGTAGTCTTCGCCGCTGCGCAGATAGTCGTGGATCACGGTGGAAGGGGAATAACAGTGGCTTTCGCTCTGGTCCGGCCAGCGGACGTCAAAATGCACTTCGGGCATGGTGGGCTCCAGGCTCGGGTTGAATAGCGGATTGAAGGGCGGGCGCGCCGATAAAAGGGGTGCGCCCCAGGTCCCAGAACAGGCCGGCTTCTTCCTCCAGGGAGAGGGTGAGACGGTGGCCGGGGTGCACCCGGCCCACGTCGGCGATCGCCAGATCGCGCTGGCGGAACAGGCCGGTGACCGCGTCGCGGTGGGCCTCGGGCACCGCCAGCACGAAGCCGTAGCTGGGGAAGGTGCTCAGCCAGCGCGCCAGGGGCACATCGGCGGGCCGGGGCAGGGCGTTCAGTGCCAGGTGGCCGCCCACGCCGGAGCACTCCAGCAGCATCAGGGTGGTGCCCACGAAGCTGGCCATGCTGATGTCCTTGGCGGCGCGGCACAGGCCGCGCTCGGCGATCAGCGGCAACAGCTCCAGGTCGCCGCGCAGCCGCTCGCCGGGGGCGTCGCTGCTGGCGTCCCAGTTGTGGCTGTCCGGTTCGCCGGGGGCGGCCGGCCGATAGGCGCCGCGCAGGTCGCAGGCCACCATCAAATGGTCGCCGGGCCGGGCATCGAAACTGGTGAGCAGGCGTTCGGCGCGGCCGATAATGGCCACCGACAACTGCGCCCGGTCGTTGTGGGCGTTGCTGTGGCCGCCCACCACCGGCACCTGGTATTTGCCGGCGGCCCGGCGCAGCCCCGCCATGATCGAGTCCGCCTGATCGGCGCCGGCGCTCCAGAGCGCGTCCACCACCGCCGTGGGCCGGCCGCCCATGGCGTAGATGTCGCTGACGTTGACCATCACCCCGCAATAGCCGGCGAAATCCGGGTCCCGCGCCACGAAGCCGTTGAGGAAGCCTTCAATGGCGAACAGCAGGTAGCCGTCGCCGTCGGCCAGGACGGCGCAGTCGTCACCCACCGGCACGGCGCCGTGCGCGGCCTCCAGGTCGCGCAGCATCGGCGCGATATCCTGCTTGTGCTGGAACGCCGGGCTGTCACGCAGGGCGTCCATCAGGGCGGTGAGGGTCATGAGGCCCTCCTGCCCACCGCCACCAGCGGCAGGGTGCCACCGTGCACCGGCGGATAGTGGGCCAGATCGGCGCGCATCAGCACGTGCGGCCTGCCGTGCAGGTCGAGACTACGCAGGGTGCGCCAGTGCAGGCTTTCGAACAGGACCTGATTGGCGGCCTGCACGGTGGCGAAAAAAGCGTTACAGCCGCGCGCATGGGCGCTGCCCACGGCCAGCCGGATCAGCGCGCTGCCCAGATGGGCGTCGCGCCGGTAGCCCGGCGCCACCGCCAGCCGGGAGCCGTACCAGATGCCGGGTCGGTCGCTGTGGATGCGCACCGTGCCGACCACCTCGTCCGGGCCGCCCGCCAGGTAGGAGAGCGCCACCAGGATGGTGGCGTGTTGGTCCAGGGCGTCCCGGTCGTGGTCCTGGAACAGCCCCTGCTCCTGGCAGAACACGCGGCGGCGCAGCGCGGCGGCGGCGCGCTGCTCCCAGGCCTGGTCCGCCACTTTGACGGCGTACTCCCGGGGGCGGAACGGGGTGACCGGTTCCAGGATCATGACAGGCTCTCCAGATCCGCGGGCACCTGGTCGGAGGCGTCCTCGAAGGTCGACAGCGACGAGCAGGCGCCGCAGCGTCCGCAGCCGGCCTTGATGTCACGGGAACGCAGGTCGCCGTCGCGCAGCATGCCCGCCAGCGGTTCCAGGATGCTGGCCATGTGAGCGGACGACGGCGACGGATGGTTCGCCAACGGTGTGCCGGAGATCGGCACGAACGGCACCACGAACGGGTAAACGCCCAGCTCGATCAGCCGCCGGCAAAGCGCCAGGGTGGTTTCCGGGGTGTCGCCCAGTCCGGCCAGCAAATAGGTGCTGACCTGGCCGCGCCCGAACACCGCCACCGCCTCGGCGAAGGCGTCCATGTACTGCGCCAGGCTCACCGAGGCCTTGCTGGGCATGATTTTTTCGCGCAGCGCCGGGGTGGCGATTTCCAGGTGCATGCCCAGGCTGGCCACGCCGCTGTCGCGCAGGCGCCGGAACCAGGCCGGGTCGTCCGGCGGCTCGCATTGCGCCTGGATCGGCAGGTCCACGGCGGCGGTGACGGCGGCGGCGCTGTCGCACAGGATGCGCGCGCCCCGGTCCCGCAGGTTGGGGGTGCCGGTGGTCATCACCATGTGCTTGACGCCGTCCAGCGCCACCGCCGCCCGCGCCACCTCGGCCAGCTGCGCCGGGGTTTTATGAGCGATGGTGCGGCCCTCCTTGAGCGACTGCTCGATGGCGCAGAACTGGCAGGAGACCTTGCGGTTGTTATAGCGGATGCAGGTTTGCAGCACGGTGGTGGCGAGCACGTCCTTACCGTGCAGGGTGGCGATGTGCGAATAGGGCACGCCGTCGTCGGTGCGCAGGTCGTAAAAGCGCGGTGTCGGGGTGAACGCCAGCCGGGCGATTTCCCGGCCCTCCCGGGACAGGGCGGCGCCGCCGTCGTCGCCGGCGGTGCCCAGGCTGTACGGTGACTGATCGGCGCCGGCGGTGTGCACCGGGATCATCACCACCCGGCCATCGATCGATAGCGCCTTGTGGTCCGAGGGGCCGGCGCCGCCGCGCCGGCTGGGGGCGCCGTGGCCGGCGTCCTCCAGGCGTACGCCGCGGGTCTGCAGCTCATTGATGAGCTGTTCGGTGGACAACGCTTTGCTCGCGGTCATCGCTATCGCTCCTCTCGGACGGAGATTGGAAAGTGGCCACGGTGGGCGCCTGGTCGTCCGGTTTCGGGACGTCGTGCCAGGTGGCCGCCGGCCGTCGGTCGATCATCAGGCTGAGCAGTTCCGGGCGGGCGTAGTGGCCCACCGAATCCATCATCCGTTTGCGTTTCAGAATCAGCGCCATGTCCAGGTCGGCCATGCACAGGCCTTCGCCTTCGGTGATCGGCTCACCCAGCACCTTGCCCTCCGGGGACACGATCATGGTCATGCAGCCGCCGCGCAGGGCCTTTTGCTGGGCCGGGTCGTCGGTGATCGATTCAATCTGGTGGTCTTCCAGCCAGCCGGTGGCGTTGACCACGAAACAGCCGGATTCCGCCGCATGGTGGCGCATCGCCGCCTCGATCTGGTCGGCGAACACCTGGCCGACCATGGAACCGGGAAACTGGGCGCAGTGGATTTCCTCGTGCTGGGTCATCAGCGCGTAGCGGGCCAGGGGGTTGTAGTGTTCCCAGCAGGCCAGCGCGCCGATGCGCCCGACGCCGCTGTCCACCACCTTCAGGCCGCTGGCGTCGCCCTGGCCCCAGATCATGCGCTCGTGGTAGGTGGGCGTGATCTTGCGGCGCTTGAGCAGCAGGCGGCCGTCGCGGTCGAACACCACCTGGGTGTTGTAGAGCGTGCCCCGGTCCCGTTCGTTGACGCCCAGCACCACCACCATCGAATGGCGGGCGGCGAGGGCGGCGACCCGGTCCAACTCCGGGCCGGGCACCGTCACCGCCTGTTGGTAGAGGGCAAGGTGGTCCGCGCCGGAGAACGCCGGGGCGCGCACGAACGAAAAATACGGGTAGTAGGGCAGCAGGGTTTCCGGGAAGACGATCAGTTGCACGCCCCGCCCGGCGGCCTCCTCGAGGGTGGCGCACACCTTGTCCAGCGTGCCCCCGGGGGTGCGCAGGTCCGGCGCGATCTGCGCCGCCGCCGCCCGTACCGTTGCGGCTTCGTTCATGGCGCCGCTCCCTCAGGTGGTCCAGGTGTCGAGGATGAAGGCGCCGTCCCGGCGGTGCAGCAGCACCAGGTCCAGCACGTCCAGGGGATTGATTGGTCTGATCCCCTCAATCAATGAAGGCTCGCCGTGGCCGTACAGCGCCTGAAGCGCGAACCGGCAGGCGTACACCTTGCCGCCTTCCCCCATGAACTTGGTGATCTGGTTGTTGACCGCCATATGGCCGGGGAACGCCTCGTCACCCAGGGTCGGGAAGCCACGCTGCACGCCCAGGGTGACACCGGGGCCGTACAGCAGCACCGAGGTGTCGAACCCTTTGCGCTGCAAGCGCGTGGCCTGCAACATATTGACCAGCCCGATGGACCCTTCGAACGCCACGGTATGGAAGGTCACCAGGGCTTTCTCCCCCGGCTCCGCCTTGACGTCCTCGAACACCTTTTCTTCGTAGTCGACGAAAAAATCGCCTTTCTGATGCGCTGCTTTCTCTACGGTGGGCATAACCGTCTCCCATGCTTTGAGGATGCTTTTGAGGTTGATCGAAGGCGACGCCCAGGGCCGCGCTCCGTAACCGTTCAATTGCAATCAATATGCCAACCAATAGATGAAATGATTGATTGGTCCCGGTCGCTGTGGCTCAATGGGCGGCGAATCCCGTGGTGCCGCGAGCCACCGGCCGGCGGGCAACCAATCAAAGCGCCGGGCGGCGCCCACCCTGGTGAGCGACACTGGTGCACGGGGTGGTTCCGATCAGTGCGAAAAGGCGCCGCCACATGGCGCGGAGTGAGTCCATGACCCCTTCCCAGGAGGCCTGGCGACCGGTTCTCAAGACCAGCGGCCAGCCAGTCTATATTCGTATCGCCGACGCCATCGGCGACGACATCCTGGCCGGCCGGCTGGGGGTCGGCGAGCGCCTGCCACCGCTGCGGGATCTGGCCGAAACCCTGCAACTGAACTACGCCACCGTGTCGCGGGGCTACGGCGAGGCGCAGCGCCGTGGTCTGATCTATTCGCGGGTCGGGCAGGGCTCCTTCGTGTGCCGGCCGGGCCGCGCCAGCCGCCGCAGCGCCAGCGCCGACCGGGCGGTGGACATGACCATGAACCTGCCGCCGGAACCCCGCGACCCGCTGCTGCGCGAGCGCATGGAAGCCGGGCTGCGCGCCCTGGGGCCGGACCTTCAGCCGTTGATGCGCTACCAGGAATTCGGCGGCTCCATGGAGGACCGCGAAGCGGCGGTGGCCTGGCTGGAGCGGCGCCCTTTGACGGTGAGCGAGGACCGGGTGCTGGTGTGCCCCGGGGTGCAAAGCGCCTTGCTGGCGGTGCTCGGCAACCTGGCCCGGCCCGGCGACGTGGTGCTGTGCGAGGCGCTGACCTACCCGGGGCTGCGGGCCATCGCCGGGCAGCTGGGCCTGCGCCTGGTGGGGGTGCCGCTGGACGACGACGGCATTGATCCGGACGCGCTGGCGAAGCTGTGCGCGGAACATCATCCCAAGGTGTTGTATTGCAATCCGGTGCTGCTCAACCCGGCGGCGGTGACCTTGAGCGACGAGCGCCGCCACCGGGTGGTGCAGATCGCCCGCCGTCATAATCTGCCGATTATCGAGGACGACGCCTACGGTCTGCTGCCCAGCCACCGGCCGCCGGCGTTGGCGGCGCTGGCGCCGGAACTGACCTATTACCTGTGCGGATTCAGCAAGTCCTTGGGGGCGGGGCTGCGCATCGCCTATCTGGCGTTGCCCTCGGCCCGGTTGCGCTCGCGGCTGGCGGTCACCCTGCGCGCCACCACGGTGATGGCGTCGCCGATTACCGCGGCGCTGGCGTCCTGCTGGGTCCAGGACGGCACCGCCGACCTGGCCCTGACGCTGACCCGCCGCGAGTCCCAGGCGCGCCAGGAACTGGTCGCGGAGATCCTGGCCGGTGCCGACTACCGGTCGCACCCGGAGGCCTTCCACGTCTGGCTGCGGATGCCGCCCGCCTGGAGCCGGGTGGCGTTCGCCGCGCGGCTGCGCGCCCAGGGCATCAATGTGGTGGTCAGCGACGCCTTCGCGGTCAACGGCAAGCCGCCGGAAGCGGTGCGGCTTTGCCTGGGCGGCCCCGCCAGCCGCCAGGATCTGGGCCAGGCTCTGCATGTGATCGCCGACGCCCTGCAACAGCCGGGCGCCGCCAGTGCCGGCTTTTTCTGAGCGGTCCGTACTTTCGGAGGGCTGGCCAACGCCGGCCCGATGCGGAATGCTTGACGCTTGTCCGCATGGGTTATAACAACAGGGGGATAGTCGCCATGGCCGACCAGGACCAGGTGCGCACCTTGATGCAGGCGCCGTTTTTGCGCTTGCTGGGGGTGGAAGTGGACAGTATCGAGCCGGGCAGGGTGGTGTCCCGCCTGCCGGTGCGCGAAGAGCTCAATCAACAGAACGGCTATGTGCACGCCGGCGCGGTGGGCACCCTGGCGGATCACACCGCCGGCGCCGCCTGTGGCACGCTGCTCGACGACGGCCATATGCCGTTGACCGCCGAGTTCAAGGTCAATCTGCTGCGCCCGGCCCTGGGCGTGGCGCTGGTGTGCGAGGCGACGGTGCTGAAAATGGGCAAGACATTGACGGTGGCGGAGTCCGAGGTGTTCGCCGAGGACGGCAACGGCGGCCGAAAGCTGATCGCCAAGGCCACCGTGACCCTGGCGATCGTGGCGGTGCGCTGATATGGCGGATCTGGAATTCTGGTTCGATTTCGCCAGCCCCTACGCCTATCTGGCGGCGGAGACCATCGAGCCGGCCGCCGCCGAGGCGGGCGTGCGGGTGATCTGGAAGCCGTTCCTGCTGGGCCCGATTTTCAGCGAGCAGGGCTGGACCGATTCGCCCTTCAACCTTTACCCGGCCCGGGGCCGCTACCTGTGGCTGGATCTCCAACGGGAGACCCGGCGCCTGGGCATTGCCTGGCGCCGGCCGGCGCGCTTCCCGTTCAACAGCACCCTGGCCACCAAAACCGCCACCTGGATCGACACCGGGTTCCGGCTGCCGGCGTATTGCCGGGCGGTGTTCCGGGCCGGCTTCGCCGAGCGCCGTGATCCGGCCACGCCCACGGTGATCGAGGAGGGCCTGCGCCAGGCCGGGCTGGACCGCGCGCCCCTGGACCGGGCGCTGGCGGAAGGCGGCGGCGAGCGCACCCGGGCCGACGTGGCGGCGGCCCGCCAGCGGGATATTTTCGGTGCCCCGTCGTTCGTGGTGAACGGCGAGCTGTTCTGGGGCAACGAGCGCCTCGGCGCGGCCCTGGAGCGCGCCTGGGTGGATTAGAACTCCGCCCGCGGTACCAGGCCCCAGCGCTGCCACCAGGGGAGCGGTTCGGGTGTCGCCGCCTGCCGAGGAGTGTCGCCGAGGGTTTCCGGCATGGTCAGATAACGCAGCACCAGACGGCCGATGTCCAGGCGCGGCTGATAATGCAGAAACAGGCCGCCCAGGGTGCCGAACACCCGCGCCAGCATCACGAACTCCGCCGGTATTTTTTCCACCGGGTCGTCCTCCATGCGGATCAACAGCGCTCGCACCTGTTCCATCAGTGCCTCCGGGCCGGGCCACTGCGTGCCGGCGGCGCCGGTCTCCACCATGGCCACCCGTATCTGATCGAGCAGGGCGTCGGTGAACGCCAGCAGAGTGTCCGGGCGGCCGCTGCGGGTGGCGAAGCCGAGCTCCGCCAGGGTTTCCGCGATCACCGTGCGTTCGCCGACAATGGCGGCCTGCAGCACCCGGAAGTAGCCGCGCCGGTAGGCCTCCGGCAGCGTCATGGTGCAGCCGAAGTCGAGCACCACCACGCGGCCGTCGTCGTCGACCATCAGGTTGCCCGGGTGCGGGTCGGCCTGGAACACGCCGCCCACCAGCACCTGACGGAACCAGGCGTCGAGCAGGGCGTGCAGGATGCCGCTGACGGCCTCCTGATCACCGCGTTGGTGGTGTTCGTCGAGCACCATGGTGAGCTTGCGCCCGCGAACGAACTCGCTGGTCAGCACGCGTCGCCCGCACAGGCTGTCGACCGTGGCGGGGACGGTGACCGCCGGTTGCGCCGCCAGCTGGGCGCGCACACGACGCATGGCGTCGGCTTCGCCCGGGTAGTCCAGTTCGTCGCGGACGGTACGCTGGATTTCCCCGATGATGGTGTCGAAATCCATCGGCGGCAGGGCGCCGCGCACACTGTCGATGAATACCTTTAACAGTGTCATATCCAGCTCGATGACCTCATCCAGACCGGGGCGCTGGATTTTCACCGCCACCTCGCGGCCATCCGCCAAGCGGGCTTTATGCACCTGGCCGATGCTGGCGGCGGCCAGCGGTTCCGGATCAAAGTGCTCGAACAGCTGCTCCAAGGGGGCACCGAACTCCTGCTCGATCACGCCGCGCACCGCCTCAAAGGTTTCCGGACGGGCCTGGTCCTGCAGCTGGGCCAGTTCTTCCACCCAGGCGGCGGGCAGCAGGTCCGGGCGGCTGGACAGGATTTGCCCGATCTTGAGGAAGGCGCCGCCCTGTTCCAGGGAGGTTTTGCGGAAGCGGCGCGCGTTCTTGCGGTGCAGGGAGGTCAGGGCCGCCTCCTGCATGCTGGAGGGCAGGAACGCCGAACGCGTGCCCCAGAGCCGGTAACTGGCCACCACCCGGGTGAGCATCCAGCCGGTCACCGACAGCCGTTTCAGCCGGGCGGGCCAGCGCTTCGCCTCGCGGGCCAGCTCCTGGCATTCGCCGGCCACGTCCCCGGCGCCGCTCTCGATGGCGCGCCAGGCGGACACGGCCTGCTGCGCCAGCTCGCGGCCCTGCCAGGCGGTGCGTTCAATGGCTTTCAAGGTGCCTTCCATCACCGCCAGCCAGGCGCGCAGGCCGCTGTCCTGCTGGTGGCCACTGAAGGCTTTCAGTGCCGGCCAGTGGCGCTCGTGGCTCTCGACGTCGGCACGGTCGGTAGTGTCGGTGGCGGTGGCTTGCCGGGATACGGTCATAGGGACGCCCCTTGTCATTTAATGTATTACAAAATAGGGCAGCAGGGGGCGTCTGACAATGGTAATGTGAGCACTTGTTACAAAATTACCCGGCGGGGTCTTTGTCGAGGCAGGCCTGGCACAGCCACACCACCGGGGCGGCGGGCTCGGTGGTCAGTCCGCGCAGCGCCTTTTGCCCGCGGGAGAGGGTGACACCGCACTGGGTGCAGTGCGTGGGCTTGTTGACGATCACTTCCTGCCAGGCGTCCACGGCCTCGAGCAGGGCGCGGGCCACGGTGCCGCCCTGGTCGGCGGGCACGAAGGTGGCCGGCGCGCGGGCCTGGCCCTTGGCGGCGGAGGCGAGGCGGCGGGCGTCCCGGGCCACGTTGTCCACCAGTTGCGAGGAATCGGCAACGATGCCGTCCACCAGCCGGAAGCTGTCTTCCAGCACATTGCGGATCAGGTGGGACACCGTCACCCGCTCCCGCTCGGCGGCGTGGCGCAGGCTGTCTTCCAGGTCCTGGGGCACGCGGGTCTGGATCACCCGGTCCTTGCGTTCACTCTCCGGCGCCGGCCGTCTTCCACGGCGGCTTTTACGCGGCTTGTCGGTCATGGTGGTCGGTCACGGCTTGTTGGTTCGAGTCACCACAATGTACTACAAAAAAGTTCGTTACGCTTTAGAGGGAGGTTGTTTCCAGCTTGAGTCTGGTTCTCTCCAGCTGGGGACGCGGGTCTGTGTTAGGCCCTTCCGGGAACGCCGTGAATACGTCCCTGTAGGCTCCCTGTCGAACGTCCTGTTCTCCAGGGTCCCGGAAGGGCCTAACACAGACCCGCTCCTTAGCTAGCGTCACCATCCCGGGTCATAGCTGGCGCCGAACCTTTCTGCAAAGGTCCGGGCGGTGTTGTGACCCGTGGCGGTTCCGCTGCCAAGTGAGCGGAGCAATGGTGGTGCCTGGAGGGACCTATTTGGCCAGGGATGGCCAAATGAGAGCGCCCACGGACGGCTTGAGCGATCCCGGAAGGCACCACCATTGCTCCGCGTCTCGGATACGGAGCTCCGAAAGGCTCCCTAAAGGTGTTCGGGATCCTCGAGCAGGGTGTCGGCGCGGGCCAGGATCGCGTCCCGCTTGCTCTCGGCCATGCGGCCCCAGGCTTTGTAGATCATGCTCATGCGCGGGTGCTTCTCGAAGCGCCGCCGGTGGCGGTGGATAAAATGCCAGTAGAGGCTGTTGAACGGGCAGCTGTTGTCTTCCTCGGCGCTGCTCACCTTGTAGGGGCAGTCGCCGCAGTAGTCGGACATGCGCTGGATGTATTTGCCGCTGGCGGCGTAGGGCTTGGAGCCCAGATAGCCGCCGTCGGCGTGCATCACCATGCCCAGGGTGTTGGGCAGCTCCACCCATTCGTAGGCGTCCGCGTAGACCGCCAGATACCATTCGTGGATCTGTTTCACGTCCACCCCCAGCAGCAGCGCCAGGTTGCCGGTGACCATCAGCCGCTGAATGTGGTGGGCGTAGGCGTGTTCGCGGGTGGCACGCACCGCTTCGGACACGCAGCGCATGCGGGTCTCGCCGCTCCAGTAGAACCAGGGCAGGTCGCGGTGGCTGGCGAGCCGGTTTTCTTCCCGGTAGTCGGGCATCAGCAGCCAGTACAGGCCGCGCACGTATTCGCGCCAGCCCAGTATCTGGCGGATGAAGCCTTCCACCGCGTTGAGCGGCGCCTTGTCTTGCAGGTAGCGCTGCTCGGCGGCCTCGCACACCGCCAGGGGATCGAGCAGGCCGGCATTGATGTACTGGCTGAGCACGCCGTGAAAGAGAAAGTCGTCGCCGCTGTCCATGGCGTCCTGGTAGTCGCCGAAGTGGGGCAGGGCGTGGTCCAGAAAGTGACTCAGTGACGCCTGCGCCTGCTCTTCGGTAACCGCGAACCAGAACGGTTGCAGGTCGCCGAAGCGGTCGGGGAAGCGGGCTTCCACCAGCTCCAGGACTTCCCGGGTGGTGGCGTCCGGGTTGAAGCGCTTGGGGCCGGGGGGCGGCGCTTCGCCGTCGAAGCGTTTGCGGTTTTCCTTGTCGAAGTTCCAGCGGCCGCCCAGCGGCTGGCCGTCGGCGTCCATCAGCAGGCCGGTGGCGCGGCGCATGGTTCGGTAGAAGTATTCCATGCGCGGCTGCTTGCGGCCCTCGGCCCAGTCCCGGAAGGCCTCGGTGGTGCACAGGAAGCGCCGGTCATCCAGGATGCGCACCGTGCACCCGAGCTTCTGCGGCCACTGGCGCTTCATGGCCTCGAGCAGCCGCCATTCGCCGGGGGCGGTGACCAGCAGTTGGCGGGCGCCGCTGTCGCGGCGGCTGGCCAGCAGGGCATCGGTGAGGTCCTGATGGTCCTGGTCCAGGGTATAGTAGTCCACCCGCCAGCCGTCCTGGCGCAAGCGCTCGGCGAAATGGCGCATGGCGGCGAACAGGAACGCGATCTTCTTACGGTGGTGGGGCACGTAGTCGCACTCGCCGGCCACCTCCGCCATTACCACCCGGTCGCGGGCCGGGTCGCCTTCGGCCAGGCTGCTGAGATGGGGGCTGAGCTGGTCGCCGAGAATCAGTATCAGGCGGGGTGCGGCCATGGTGGCGGTCCTTGCGCGATGGGTTGACCTACACAGGGTAGCGCTGGGCGATGAAGCCCGGGTCAAAAGTATTTATCATGGGGCGCTTGTCCGATGGGGGCAGGGCACGTGACGTTTCAGGATGGCCAATGATTCAGCGAAGAACAATCAACGTACAGCGGGTGGTGAAGGTGCTGCAGGGCGCCGCCCGCGGTGGCGTGAGCATTCCGGCGCTGCTTGACCAGTGCGGTATCGAGCGGCGCGTGCTGGAGGATCCGGACGCGCGCATCGAGCGCGATACCTTTATCCGTTTGATGTTGCTGGTCATGGAGCAGACCCAGGATGAGTTCCTGGGCTTCGGGCAGGGCCGCAAGTCCAAGCCCGGCACGTTTTCGATGATGGCCCACGCGGTGGTCAACTGCCCCAACCTGGAAGCGGCGGTGGACCGGGGGATCCGTTTCTACAGTTTGTTTGACCTGAGCGTGGACAGCCGGCTGCTGCGTGACGGCGACCAGGCCGCTCTGATGGTGCGCGTGGACCGCCGGCTGGATTTCCGCGATGTGATCATCGAGGCGATGCTGTTCCTGTCGCTGCGTTTTATGAGCTGGCTGGTGGGCAAGGCGGTGGAGCCGCAGGCGGTGTACCTGGACTACGAGCCGGTGCGCGAGGACGACGAATACCGCTTTATGTTCGACTGCCCGACGCACTACAACAGCGACGTCAACCAGGTGGTGTTCCCGGCGCATTTTCTCGACCTGCCGCTGGTGCAGAACGAGCTGTCGCTGTCCAAGTTCCTGCGCGACTCGCTGGCTCAGTTGTTCGACGGCAACGTGCACAACGTGGGGCTGCCGGCGCAGATCCGCGCGATCATCTCCAATGAGTACGGCAACCATTTTCCCGACTTCGGCGAGATCTGTGAAAAGCTCGGCATGACGCCGCAGACCCTGCGTCGCCGTCTCAAGGAAGGCAACACCAGCTATCAGGAAATCAAGGATTCGATCCGCAAGGACGCCTCGGTGTATTACCTTTCCAAACCGGAACTGAGCATCGACGAAATCGCCCTGCTGATGGGTTTCAGCGAGGCCAGTTCTTTCCATCGGGCGTTCAAGAAGTGGACCGGTCAGACCCCGTCCGCCTACCGGCGCGACCATTTTGGCAATCCACACGGAGACATTCATGAACCCCGCTGACAAACCCGAGGACGCGGCCACCGCCCGCCTGCTGGTGACCTGCCCGGATCAGCCCGGCATCATCAGCGCGGTGTCCACGTTTCTGTACAACCACGGCGCCAACATTACCGACCTGGATCAGCACTCCAGCGATCATCAGGACGGCACTTTCTTTCTGCGCCTGGAATTCCAGACCCCGGGGCTGGATTGCAGCCACGAAGCGCTGGAGAACAACTTCCGCAACCGCGTCGCCAACCGCTACGGGATGCAGTGGCACATCAGCTACGCCGCCGATAAAAAGCGCATGGCGGTGCTGGTGTCCCGCCATGACCACGTGATCATGGACCTGTTGTGGCGGGTGTCGCGGGGCGATCTGCCGGCGGTGATTCCGATGGTGATCAGCAACCACGACGACCTGCGCGGCGAAGTGGAGCGTTTCGGCATTCCCTACCACCACATTCCGGTCACCCGGGACAATAAGGAAGAGGCGGAAGCGCAGGCATTGGAGCTGTTGGAAGGGCAAGTGGACGTGATCGTGCTGGCCCGCTACATGCAGATTCTCAGCCCCACCTTCGTGGCCCGGCACCCGCACCGCATCATCAATATTCACCACTCTTTCTTGCCCGCCTTCGTCGGTGCCAACCCCTATCAGCAGGCCCACGACCGGGGCGTGAAACTGATCGGCGCCACCAGCCACTACGTCACCGAGGACCTGGACCAGGGGCCGATCATCGAACAGAACGTGCAGCGCGTGTCGCACCGCCATTCGGCGGCCGAGCTGCGCGGCCTGGGCCAGGACGTGGAGCGCCAGGTGATGCTGCGCGCGGTGCGCTGGCACCTGGAAGACCGGGTGATCGTGGACGGAAACAAGACCGTTGTTTTCGTCAAGTGACGAAAACAACGGTCAGTTAATAGTTAACAGTGAATAGTTAATAGCGAAAACCCGGCTTCGGAGCCGCCCCGCTGTTAACTGTTAACTGTTAACTGTTCACTATTAACTGCTCACCAACAGTTGTCGTTTTATGGAAACTTTTCTGGCCCTGTGCCGGCCGGGGTTCGAGTCGGATCTGGCCGCGGAATTCACCGAGCGTGCCGCCGATATGGGCGTGGCCGGTTACCCGCGCGCGGACAAGAACAAAGGCTACGTGCTCTGGTACAGCCAGCAGGGCAGTGTGATGCCGCTGCTGGATACCGGGCTGGTGTTCGCGCGCAGCCTGTATCCGTGCCCGGATCGCTTTGAGGACCTGCCGGACACCGATCGCATCGGCGCCCTGTGGCCGTCACTACGGGCGCTGGGGCCATTCAGCGAGCTCTATCTGGAGCACGCGGACAGCAATGATGGCCGCGAACTGGCCCGTTTTCTGCGCGGCTTCCGCAAGGCGCTGGAGCCCCGGCTGCGCAAGGACGGGCTGTTGCGCGACAAGGCACGGCAGCGTTTGCATCTGTTTTTCGATGATTCCCGCAACGGTCTGATCGGTGTCAGCCCGGCGGAGCTGCCGTTGCCGGAGAGCGGCCTGATGCGCTTGCGGCTGTCGCCGGAAGCGCCCAGTCGTTCGGCGCTCAAGTTGGAAGAGGCGTTACTGCGCTTCTGTGGCCGGGGTCGCCCGCCGGGGCTGCACACCGCCGTGGATCTGGGCGCGGCGCCCGGCGGCTGGAGCTGGCACCTGGCGCGGCTGGGCATCAAGATCACCGGCGTCGACCATGGGCGGCTGGACGCGCGCCTGATGGACGAATACCCGGTGCGCCATGTGGCCGGCGACGCCTTTACCTGGCGCCCGGAGCGGCCGGTGGATCTGGTGGTCTGCGACGTGGTGGACAAGCCGGCGCGCACCCTGGCGCTGATGCAGAAATGGCTGCAGCAGGGCTGGGCCCGCACCGCCTTGTTCAATCTCAAGCTGCCGATGGCGCGCCGTTACCGGGAGACGGCGACGTTGCTGGAGCGTCTCCAGGAAGGGCTGGCGCGGCAGTATCCGGACGCCCGCATTCAGGCCGCCCACCTCTATCACGACCGCGAGGAAATCACCGTCTGGGTGGACACCCGGGATGCCTGAAGCGCGGCGGCCGGGGCTGCCGGTGCTGCTCGGCACCCTGGCGGTGCTGTATTTCCTGCAGGGCCTGCCCGCCGGCCTGCTGGCCAAGGCGGTGCCGTCCCTGGCTCGGGAAAGCGGCCTGTCCCGGGAGTGGATCGGTCTGCTGGGGCTGGCCGCCGCGCCCTGGGCGCTGAAGTTCCTGTGGGCGCCCTGGGTGGACCGGCTCGGCCGTGGCCGCCCGGGTCACCGCAAGCGCTGGGTGATCGGCTGTCAGGCGCTGGTGGTGCTGATCCTGCTGCTGCTGTCCTTCACCGAGCGGGCGGTCTGGTTCGCCGATGCCTTTCCGCTGCTGTTACTGCTGTTGCTGCTGCTGAACACCGCCAGCGCCACCCAGGATATCGCCGCCGACGGCCTCGCCGTGCGCTTGTTGCGCCCGGAGTGGCGCGGGCCCGGTAACAGCGTTCAGGTGCTGGGCTATAAGGTCGGGCTGATTCTCAGCGGCGCACTGTTACTGATGGCCAACGACTGGATCGGCTGGCGCGCCAGCCTGTGGTTGCTGGCGGGCACGGTGGCGTTGTTACTGATACCGGTGGCGTTGTTCCGCGAACCCCTGGAGACGTCGCCCTCGACCCCAGCGGCGGAACGGGCGTCGCGGCACTGGTGGTGGCGCCAGTGGCAGGGCTTCTGGCGCCGCCCCGGCTTGCTGCTGTGGGTAGTGATTTTGCTGGGCTACAAGGTCGGTGACGGTTTCGGCACGCGGATGATCAAGCCGTTCCTGGTGGACCAGGGCTGGAGCCAGGCGGCCATCGGCCGGTTGGATCTGGTGGCCTCGCTGACCGGTTTACTGGCGGCGGCGCTGGCCGGCCTGCTGATGCTGTGGCTGAGCCGCAAGGCGGCGCTGATCGGTTTCGGCGTGCTGCAGGCGCTGGCCTTTGTCGGCTGGTGGGCGGTGGCCGCCGGCGCGGCGGGCTGGGTCTGGCCGGTGGCGTTGTTCGAGCAGTTCGCGGACGGCCTGTCCACGGTGGCCCTGTTCGTGGTGATGATGGACTACTGCCGCCGTGACCGGGAGGGCGGTGACTACACCCTGCAGGCGTCGGTGTACCTGATGGCGGTGGGCCTGTTTACGCTGGGCAGCGGCTTCAGCGCTTCCGCGCTCGGTTACGCCGGCCATTTCCTGCTTGCGGCGGGCCTTGGCGGCTTGGTTATAATAGCGGCCCTTTTCTGGCGCCCGCCGCCGCAACGACTGGGCTGACCGCACTGTTATGACCGATACCCCGCACGCCGAACACCACCTCGACGCCACCGGCCTGGTTTGCCCGGAACCGGTAATGCTGCTGCACGGCAAGGTGCGCGACATGGGCGCCGGCGAGGTGCTGGAAGTGCGCGCCACCGATCCGTCCGCCGAGCGGGACATTCCCAAGTTCTGCCAGTTTCTCGGCCACACCCTTCTTGAGCACCGCCAGCAGGGCGAGCTGTTTCTCTATTGGATCGAGAAGAAGCGTGCTTAGCTACACTCGGTAACGTCATTTTTATTTTCGCTGTGTCATTTTGGGAGGCTGGGGCCTCGGCCCGTCCTTCCCAATGCGATAAGGAAAATAACAATGACCGGATTTACGGCTCTGCTGATTTTCGTGATTCTGAGTTTGCTGCTGGCGATGACCTACGCCGGCTACCGGGTGCCGCAGATTTTTCTGGGGAACAAAAAGGCCAACCACTGGGAGCGCAATCAACCGGTGGATGACCCGGCCTTTTTGGTCCGTGCCAAGGGCGCGCATCTGAATTGCCTGGAAAACCTGCCGCTGTTCGCGGCCCTGGTGCTAACGGCCGCGGCCACCGGGCAGAGCGCTGTGGTGGACGGGCTCGCCGGCGTGTTCATCTTCTGCCGTCTGGGACAGAGCGCCGCGCATTTGATCGGCACCAGCCTGCCGCTGGTGCTGGTCCGCGCCACCCTGTTCGTGGCGCAGGTACTGATCATGCTGTACCTGGCCTGGATGCTTATGCCCTAGTCGGTCCCGGTAGCAGTCAGTCCCGATAACGCTTGGTGAGGTCCTGGTAGGCGTCCACCCGGCGGTCCCGCAGGTAGGGCCAGATGCGGCGCACCTCTTCCGAGCGTGCCATGTCCAGGTCCACCACCAGGGTTTGTTCCTGGTCCCGGTCCGCCCGCGCCAGGTATTCGCCCTGGGGCCCGCACACGAAGCTGTTGCCCCAGAAGTCGATGCCGCCGTTGCCGTCCGGGCCGGGTTCAAAGCCGGTGCGGTTGGCGACCAGCACCGGCAGGCCGTTGGCCACCGCGTGGGCGCGCTGAACGGTGATCCAGGCGTCCAGCTGGCGGTTCTGTTCTTCCGGCTCGTCGGTGCGGTCCCAGCCGATGGCGGTGGGGTAGAGCAGCAGGTCGGCGCCGGCCAGAGCCATCAGGCGGGCCGCTTCCGGGTACCACTGATCCCAGCACACCAGCACCCCCAGCTTGCCGACACTGGTGCGGATCGGCGTGAACCCGGAATGGCCGGCGTTAAAGGTGGCGTCGCCGGGCGTGAAATAAAACTTCTCGTAGAAGCCCGGGTCGTCGGGGATGTGCATCTTGCGGTACAGGCCGGCCAGATGGCCGTCGCTTTCCAGCACCACGGCGGTGTTGTGGTAGAGGCCGGTGGCGCGCTTTTCGAACAGGCTGGCGACGATCACCACCTGCAGTTCCCGGGCCAGCGCACCCAGCGCGTCGGTGCTGGGGCCGGGTACCGTTTCCGCCAGATCGAACATGGCGGTGTCTTCGCTCTGGCAGAAATAGAGGCTGCGGTGCAGCTCCTGGAGCATCACCAGCTGGGCCCCCTGGGCCGCGGCCTCGCGGATCTTGTCCATGGAGCGGGCCAGGTTGGCGTCCAGGTCGGCGGTGTTCTGTTGCTGTATCACGGCAACGCGCATGTGGGTGTCTCTTCCGGGCGGTGTTGGAAAGTGGGCGTTGTGAAAAGGATAGCAGTTTCCGGCTCAGGCCAGCACGCCCTCGGGCAGTTGCATGGTGATGCAATGCAGGCTGCCGCCCTGTTCGATCAGCGGCCGGCAGGGGATGCCCTGCACCTGGCGCTCGCCGGCCACGGCGGCGAAGGCCTTCAGGGCAGCGTCATCGGTGTCGCAATCGTACAGCGGCACCAGGATCTTGCGGTTGGTGATCAGGAAGTTGGCGTAGGTGGCCGGCAGCCGCTCGCCGTCGTCGCTGTACTGGGCGCGGGCCATGGGCAGCGGCACCAGGTCGAGCCCTTCGCGGCCGGCCAGCTCGCGCAATTGCGCGGCCATCGCCGACAGCGCCGGGTAATGGCTGTCGTCGGGGTCGTCGCAGTGCACATAGGCGAGGGTGGTGGCGTTCACGAAGCGCGCCAGGGTGTCCACATGGGCGTCGGTGTCGTCGCCTTCCAGGTGGCCGTGGTCGAGCCACCAGATGGTGTCCACGCCCAGGGATTCCCGCAGCCGGCTTTCCAGCGTCGCCTCGTCCAGTGCCGGGTTGCGGTTGGGGTTGCGCAGACAGGCGCGGGTGGTGAGCAGATGGCCGTGGCCGTCGGTGTCGATGGCGCCGCCTTCCAGGACCAGGTCCTGCGTATGCAGGGTCACGCGCCAGGGCAGGGCGCGGTTGAGCCGGTCGTCGAGGGCCGCTTCGAATTTGCCGCCCCAGCCGGTGAAGCGGAAATCCAGCAGCACCGGCGCGCCGTTTTCCTGCACGGCGATGGGGCCGAAATCCCGTGCCCAGGTGTCGTTGTAGTCGGCGATGCGGATGCGCAGCCGGCGGCTGTCGGCGCCGCTGTCGTCGATCAGTGTCCGGGCGGTCTCGGCCGCTTCACTGTCGCGGCATACCAGCAGCACCGCTTCGTGGTCGAGCAGCGCCTTGATCAGGGCAAGATAGGTGTCGCGTGCCGGGGACAGCCGGCCGGCCCAGTCGGTGTGCTCGTCGGGCCAGGCCAGCAGGATGCCCCATTGGGGGTGCCACTCCGGTAACAGGCGGCGCTCGGTGTGGCGGTGATCAGTCACTGTTCTGGTCTTCCCGGGGCTCGTCCACGACAATGCGGCCGGTGGCCGGATCGAAGCGGAAACGTCCGTCGCTTGCTTTATCGCCTTCGGCGGCGTCGTCCGAGGCGCCGTCTTCGGTGCGCTCCCGGGTGTCGTCGTCGGCGTCCTCTTCGGCACGTTCGTCGGAATCCTTCTCGGCACGCTCCTCGGCGCTTTCCGCTTTGGCGCGCACCGCGGTGCTGCCCGGCGCGGAATCGGATTCGGAACTGGCTTCGTCGTCCTCTTCCTCTTTATTGCGCGGCGGATCGAAGGTCTCCACCTCGATATTGGTTTCCTGCTCTTCCTCTTCCGTGGGTGGCTCCTCGCCGTTGGCCGGAGAAATGCCCACTTCCGCTTCCAGGGTGGAATGCGCCTCCGAGGCTTCGCCCGGCGCGTCGCCGGCTGGGGACGGCTCGGCCGCCGGCGCGCGTTCTTTTTCGCGCACGCTGTGCAGGCTGGTGTCGTTTTCAAAATAGACACTGAAGCCGTCATAGTCCCAGCGCGTGATCGGCGGTTTACCCACCGACGGCCGGGTATGCCGGGGTTCGCCGAATTGCGCGCGCACCTCGGCCTTGCTCAGGCCGCGGCCGGGGATGTCCTGGTCCGACGCGGCCAACGCCGTGGCCGGCCAGTACATCGTGGTCGCCAGTGCCAACGCCGTGAATATCTTGCCCATTACCTCTTCCCCCTTGGATAAGCCGGTACTGATAGTACGGACAGCGTGAACCTCTGTTCAAGTAAAACGGTGTTTAGCCTTGCCCGCGCCGCCGCCCGCGTCGACGATTTTTTGTGGTGCCGGGATTGAATCAAATCGCCGTTGTGTGGTCGCGGATAGGCGTCACAAAGCGACTGGCACAGGCCGCCGTTTTAGTGCTTAAATGCGCGCCATGTTTCGACCCTTTGCCCTGTTCGTGGGTCTGCGCTACACCGGCGCCCGGGCCCGCAATAGTTTCATCTCCGTGATCACCCTGATCTCCGCGCTCGGGCTGATGCTCGGTGTCGCCGTTCTGATCACCGTTCTGTCGGTGATGAACGGCTTCGACCGGGAACTTCAGACCCGCATTCTGGGGATGGTCACCCATTTGTCCGTGCACGGCCGCGAGCCGGTCACCGACTGGCAGGCGCTGGCCGACCAGGTGCGTGACTACCCGGGCGTGGAAGCGGCGGCGCCGTTCATCAAGCTCGAGGGCATGCTCACCTACGAGGGCAACGTGGCCGGGGTGCTGGTCAACGGCATCGAGCCGGAGGCGGAGAAGGACGTGTCCATCGTCGATGAGATGATGTGGGACGGTGACCTCCAGGATCTGCAGCCCGGTGAGTTCGGTATCGTGCTGGGTTACGCGCTGGCCCGTAAGCTGGGCGCCGAAACCGGCGACAAGATCACCCTGGTGTTGCCGGAGGCCAGCGTGTCCCCGGCCGGGGTGATGCCGCGCTTCAAGCGTTTCACCGTGGTCGGCCGTTTCCGGGCGCGGGCCGAGGTGGACAGTCTTTACGCCTATGTGGCCAACGAGGACGCCGCCCGGCTGGAACGCCAGCCCGGCACCGTCGAGGGCATTCATCTGCGCCTCACCGATCTGTTCGCCGCGCCGGAGATCGGCTGGCAACTTCAGCAGGCGCTGGGGCCGGACTACTACACCAGCGACTGGACCCGCAGCCACGGCAACCTGTTCCAGGCCATCAAGATGGAAAAGAGCATGATGACGCTGCTGCTCAGCTTCATCGTCGCGGTGGCCGCGTTCAATATTATTTCCAGCCAGGTGATGCTGGTCACCGAGAAGCGCGGCAACATCGCCGTGTTGCGCACCCTGGGCGCCTCGCCGGGCACCATCATGCGCATCTTCATGGTTCAGGGCACGGTGATCGGCCTGGCCGGCACCTTCCTGGGCACCGTGCTCGGCGTGCTGCTGGCCACCAATGTGAGCGAGGTGGCGGCCTGGGTGGAAGCCACCTTCAACACCCGTCTGTTCGATGCCTACTTCGTCAATTATCTGCCGTCGCAGCTGAAATGGAGCGACGTCACCGTTATTGTCGGCATCGCCATGCTGATCAGTTTCTCGGCCACGCTGTATCCCTCCTGGCGTGCCAGCCGGGTGCGACCCGCGGAGGCCCTGCGCTATGAGTAACGGTGAACACCAGGAGTCGGTGCTGGAGGCCCGCGGGCTGATCAAGCGCTACCCGGAAGGCCGTGGCGAGCTGCAGGTGCTCAACGGTGTGGAACTGACCATCCGCCGGGGCGACATCGCCGCCATTATCGGCACCTCCGGGTCGGGCAAATCCACGCTGCTCAACCTGCTGGGCGGGCTGGACGTGCCCAGCGAGGGCACCGTGCAGATCGGCGGCCAGCCGCTGGCCGGTCTCAATGACCGGGCGCTGGGGCGGCTGCGCAATCATTATCTGGGCTTCGTGTACCAGTTCCACCATCTGCTGCCGGAGTTCACCGCCCGGGAGAACGTGGCCATGCCGTTGCTGATCCGTGGCCTCAAGCCGGGGGAAGCCGCGCAGCGCGCCGAGCGTTTGCTGGATCAGGTGGGCCTGGCGCCGCGCGCCGAGCACAAACCGGCGCAGTTGAGCGGCGGCGAGCGGCAGCGGGTGGCGATCGCCCGCGCCCTGGTGACCGACCCGGCGCTGGTGATGGCCGACGAGCCCACCGGTAACCTGGACGAGCGCACCGCCGACCAGGTGCAGGACCTGATGCTGGAGCTCAACCAGCGCCTGGGCACCGCCTTCCTGGTGGTCACCCACGACCATCACTTCGCGGGCCGCTGCCAGAGCCGCCACGAGTTGCACGACGGCCTGCTGCATCCGGTGGCCTGAGCCGCCGGCGCACAACACCTTCCGTTTTTTCCTTCCCGGATTATCGCCGCTGGCTGACAGGCCGGCGGCGCCGTCGCCGTTAGGCTGTAGTGATCAGCGCGTTACTGCTGCCGCTGCCGGCGGCGGGCACGAAGATTCCAACTGCGCACCACCGCCAGCCGCCAGAACAGTTTGACGGTGAAATAGGAAGCCAGACCGGCGATCAGCGCGCAGGTCAGCGAGCCGATCCACAACGGCACCAGCTGCTCCACGAACCAGGCGACATTGATGGCGTGGTCGGAGCTGGGCGTGAGCCCGGTCATCCAGGCGCCCACCCGGTAGGTGAAATAAAAGATCGGCACATAGGTGACCGGGTTGGAAATCCACACCAGCATTACCGAAAGCGGCAGGTTGCAATGGAAGCGCACCGCCAGCAGGGCGGCCAGGCCCATTTGCAGGGGAATCGGCAGCAGCCCGGTGAACACGCCGATAAAGGCGGCCCCGGCCAGGGAGTGGCGGTTTATGTGCCAGAGGTTGGGGTCCGACAATACCTCTCCCAGGAAGCTCAGGGATTTGTGTCCTTTGAGGCGATCCGGCGAGGGCAGGTATTTGCGGAACAAATGTTTGGGCATGTGAAACTGCAAGGTCCCTGGAAGACGGGCGCTATTATGCCGACCCGGGCGGCGTACGCCTACATCGACCTGTGATGGTGACGCCGCGCCGTGATATGGAAGCGTGATCATAACAACCCGGTGAGCAAGGATGCGATACTGGTTTTCCCCTGCGGCGATGATCGCGGCGGTCTGGAGCGGCCTCTGGTGGCCCCTGGCGGCGCTCGCGGTGCTGGCGGTGGCGCTGCCGCGCGGGCGCGGCTGGTGCCTGCTGCTGGCCTTGTCCTGGGCCCACGGGCTGCTGGCCCTGGAGCAGGGGCTGGATCGCCGGCTGCCGGAGTATCTGAACGGCACCCCGTTGACCGTGGAAGCCCGGGTGGTGGGGCTGCCGGTCACGGACACGCGCCGCCGCTTCGGCGAGACCCTGCGCCGCCAGCGGATGATTCTGGACCTGCGCCTGGCCGTCGACGAGCGGCCCTGGCCGGGCCGCCACCGGGTGCGGGTCACGGCCTGGGCGCCGCTGCCGGCGCTGGAGGCCGGCGACCGGCTGCGCGGCAAGGTGCGCCTCTTCTTTCCCCACGGCTGGTACAACCAGACCGGGCCGGACCGTGCCCGTTTCGATCTCGCCGACCGCATCGACGCCCGTGGCGTGCTCACGGCGGTGATCCGCCAGCGGGGGCGGCCTGACAGCCTGGACGCCCGCCGTGCCGGTCTTTCCCAGCGCGTCAGGGAGCAGCTGTCCGCCAGTCCCGCGGGTGCCGCGGTGATTCCGGCGCTGGTCACCGGCGACCGCCGTGGTCTGGAGCCACCGCTATGGCGGCTGTTCCAGGACCTGGGCACCGCCCACCTGCTGGCGATTTCAGGCCTGCACCTGACGCTGGTCACCGGCCTGCTGTGGGGGCTGGGGCGCTGGCTGCTGGCGCCGCTGCTGTGGCTTGCGTGCCCGCCGGCGCGGCGCTTCAGCCTGCAGCAGTGGGCCTGGGCCCCGGCGCTGGCCGGGGCGCTCGGCTATGCGGCGCTGGCGGGCTTCGCGCTGCCCACCCAGCGCGCCCTGATCATGGTGGCGGTGCTGGCCGCCTGCCGGCTGCGCCGGGCGCGGCCGGCGGCGGGCAGCGTGCTCGGGCTGGCGTTGCTGGCGGTTTTACTGGTGCAGCCGCTGGCGGCGTTATCCGCCGGGCTGTGGTTGTCGTTCACGGCGGTGGCGGTGATCCTGCTGCTGATCGACGGCGGCCGCCGGCCGGTGATGGTCAGCCTGCCCCTGCTGATGGCGGTGCTGGGGGCCTGGTTGTTCGATACCTGGGCGTGGCTGAGCCCGTTGGCGAATCTGTTGCTGGTGCCGTTGTTCAGCCTGCTGGTGGTGCCCGCGGCGCTGCTGGGCGTGGCGCTGGACGTGCCCGCCATCCTGCTGGCCGCCGCCACCGGCGTGGAGGCCTCGGTGCTGATGATGGAGGTCCTGCACGGGCTGCCGTCGCCGCCGCTGGCGCCGGCGCCCGGTTGGGCCGGTCTGGCGCTGCTGGGGTCGGCGTTGCTGTGGCTGTTACCGGCCTGGCCCTGGCCGCGCCGGCTGTTGCTGTTGGGTTTACTGCCCTGGTGGTTGCCCGGCGCCGAGCCGCCGGCCCGGGGCCAGCTGGATCTGATCGTTTTCGAGGTGGGGCAGGGGCAGGCGCTGGCGCTGCGTACCCAGCGCCACCTGGTGCTTTACGACCTGGGGCCGGGCTGGGCCGGCGGGTCGGCGGCGAAAAGCGTGTTGCTGCCCTGGCTGCGGCGCCATGGCCTGACCCCGGACCTCACCATTGTCAGCCACGGTGACGGCGACCACGCCGGCGGCCTGGCGGATCTGGAGCACACCGGGCGCCTGCTGAGCGGCGAGCCCGACCGGGTGGACGGGGCGCGACCGTGCCGGGCCGGGCAGCAATGGCGGTTCGACGGCGTGCGCTTCGAGGTGCTGTGGCCGCCGGACGGGTCGTACCAGGGCAATGCCGCCAGCTGCGTGCTGCGGGTGGACGCCCTGGGCGCCAGTGCGCTGCTGACCGGCGACATCCCCAAACAGGTGGAATACCGGCTGCTGGGGCGGGTGGCTCCGGCGACGGTGCTGCAGCTTGCCCATCACGGCAGCGACTCCTCCTCGTCAACCGCCTGGTTGCGGGCCGTATCGCCGCGCTGGGCGGTGGCCTCGATGGGCTACGCCAACCGCTTCGACCATCCCGACCCGGACGTGGTCGAGCGGCTGGAAGCGGCCGGCGTCACGCTTCTGCGCACCGACCGGACCGGCATGATTGTGTTTCGCCTGGGCGGCCCTGATAATGCCGCGCTTATAACAAAGTGGCGCCGGGCCCATGGTCGGCCCTGGCACCGCGAGCCGGAACTGTGAAAAGGGGATCGCAACGTGCAGGATCTTGTGCAGTCCGGGGGCTGGATGATGCTCCCGATCCTGATCAGCTCGGTGGTGGCGCTGGCCATCGTCGGTGAGCGTTTCTGGACTCTGCGTCCGAACAAGCTGGCGCCGCCGGGCACCTTGCCGCAGGTGCGCGGCTGGCTGAAAAAGGGCCAGTTGAACGCCCAGCGGCTCAAGACGCTGCGCGAGGAGTCGCCGCTGGGGCGGATTCTCGCCACCGGGCTGGCCAATGCCCGCCACGGCCGCGACATCATGAAGGAAAGCATCCAGGAGGAGGCCACCGGCGTGGTCCACGACCTGGAGAAGTACCTCTCCACGCTGGGTTCGATCGCGGCCATCGCGCCGCTGCTCGGGCTGCTGGGTACGGTGATCGGCATGATCGACGTGTTCGCCGCGATCATGATGCACGGCACCGGCGACGCGGCGCAGCTGGCCGGGGGGATCTCCCAGGCCCTGCTGACCACCGCCGCCGGTCTGGTGGTGGCGATCCCGGCGATCTTCTTCCATCGCTTTTTCGTGCGCCGGGTGGAGGAAATCACCGTGGGCATGGAGCAGAGCGCCGTGCACCTGGTCGACCTGGTCCACGGTGAGCGGGAGGCGACTCCGGGGCAGACTCCTGGAGAGAAAACGTGAAGTTCCCGCGCCCCCGCCAGGAAGAGATCAGCGTCAACCTGACGCCGCTGATCGACGTGGTGTTCCTGCTACTGATCTTTTTCATGGTGTCCACCACCTTTACCCGTGAGACTCAGCTTTCACTGACCCTGCCGGAAGCGCAGGGCATGCCGCCGGAGAGCCCGGCGCAGGCGGTGGAGGTGCTGGTCTCGCCGCTCGGGGAATATCTGATCAACGGTGAAAAACTCACCGACAACAGTGAAGCGGGCCTGCGTTCGGCGCTGCTCCGGCTGGGGCAGGACAAAGCCGCCTTGCCGATGATCATCACCGCCGACGCCAACGCCAGCTATCAGGCGGTGGTGCGGGTGATGGATGTGGCCGGTCAGCTGGGCTTTGATAAGCTGTCGCTGACCACCCGTGAAGCCGACGAAGAGGGCCAATGAGCCAACTACCGGATGATGCCTGGCAGACGTACAAACGTCTGCTGTCGTACGTAAAGCCCCACGCCCTGATCCTGTTCGCCAGTGTCATCGGCTACGCCATCTACGCCGCCACCCAGGCCGGCGCCGCGCAACTGGCCGGCTACCTGGGCGAGACCGTGGTCAACCCGGAACCGCACCGCGTGGTGATCGTCTCCATCGCGCCGTTCTTTATCGCGCTGGCCCAGGGGCTCGGCCAGTTCATGGGCAGTTATTCGATGACCTGGGTGGCCCAGGAAATCGTCTACCGGCTGCGCAACGACGTGTTCGGCCATGTGCTGCGTCTGCCGCAGGCGGAGTACAACAACAACGCCTCCGGGCGGATCATGTCGAAGATCATCTTCGACGCCCAGCAGATCACCAGCGCCGGCACCGACGCCTTGATCGTGATGCTGCGCGAGGGCCTTACCGTGATCGGGCTGCTCACCTTCCTGCTGTATCAGAATTGGAAGCTGACGCTGATCCTGCTGATCGCCGCGCCCCTGGTGGGCCTGGTGGTGAACCTCACCAGCAAGCGTTTCCGGCATATCAGCCGCCGTATCCAGGGCTCCATGGGCAATATCACCCAGTTTCTCGGCGAAGCCATCGAGGGCAACCAGGCGGTGAAGATCTTCGGCGGCCAGAAGCTGGAGGCCGACCGCTTTCATTCCGTGAGCCGCCGCTTCGCCCGTCAGAACACCAAACTCAACGCCAGCAAGATCGGCTCCACGGTGATCGTGCAGCTGTTCGTGTCGGTGGCGATCGGCGCGGTCACCTATCTGTACATCACGATGATGGGCGAAGCGCTGACCGTGGGCGGCTTCCTGTCCTACATCGCCGCCGCCGGGATGATCCAGAAGCCGCTCAAGCAGCTCACCGACGTGAACGTGAAAATCCAGCGTGGCGTCACCGGCGCGGCCTCGTTGTTCGAGCTGATGGACCGCCCGGAAGAGCGGGACGAAGGCGACCAGGACCTGCCGCGCACCGACGGCAACATCGAATTCCGCGACGTCACCTTCGGCTATGACCCGGCACAACCGGTGCTGCGCAACCTCAGTCTCAAGGTCAACAGCGGCGAGACGGTGGCGCTGATCGGCCGCTCGGGCGCGGGCAAGAGCACCATTTCAGCGATGCTGCCGCGCTTCTTCGACCCGGATCAGGGTCAGGTGCTGCTCGACGGCGTGCCGTTGCCGGACTACAAGCTGGCCCATCTGCGCCGTCAGATCGCCATGGTCAGCCAGAAAGTGGTGCTGTTTAACGACACCGTGCGCCATAACATCGCCTACGGCGAGATGCGTGACGCCGACGACGCCCAGGTGGAACAGGCCGCCCGCAACGCCTACGCCTGGGACTTCATCCAGGGCCTGGAACACGGCCTGGACACCGAGGTGGGCCAGGATGGCGCCCAGCTTTCCGGCGGCCAGCGCCAGCGCATCGCCATCGCGCGGGCGCTGCTCAAGGACGCGCCGATTCTGATTCTCGACGAGGCCACCAGCGCCCTGGACACGGAGTCGGAGCACCACATCCAACAGGCGCTGGAGCGTCTTATGGAAGGGCGCACCACCCTGGTGATCGCCCATCGGCTGTCCACCATCGAGAAAGCGGACCGCATTCTGGTGCTGGACCAGGGGCAGCTGATCGAGCAGGGCACCCATAGCGAATTGTTGGAAAAGAATGGACTCTACACCCAGCTCTACAAAATGGATTTCGCCGACAACGGCCATGGTTGATTGGCGCCGCCGCGTAGAGCGCGGCTGGTACGAAGGCAGCGGCTGGCTGACGCCGCTGCGCCCGCTGGGCTGGCTGGTGGGGCGCGTGGCCGGCCGCCGGCTGCGCCGCTTCCGGCGGCGCGCCGAGCGGCCGCCGGTGCCGGTGCTGGTGGTCGGTAACGTGGCGGTGGGCGGCACCGGCAAAACGCCGCTGGTGATTGCCCTGGCCCGGCGTGCCCGGGAGCGCGGCCTGAACCCGGTGGTGATCTCCCGGGGCTATGGCGGCCGGGCGGACGCCTACCCACGCGTCGTGGCGTTGCACGACGACCCCCGTGAAGTGGGCGACGAACCGCTGCTGATCGCGCGCCGCGCGGCGGTGCCGGTGGTGCTGGACCCTCAGCGAGACCGCGCCCTGCGGCGGGCGGTCACGGAGTTCCAGCCGGACCTGGTGATCAGCGACGACGGCCTGCAGCACTATGCGTTGCCGCGCTCCAGCGAGGTGGTGGTGATCGACGCCCGCCGCGGCCTCGGCAATCAACGCTGCCTGCCGGCCGGCCCGCTGCGCGAGCCGGCGTCCCGCCTTTCCCAGGTGGATTTCCTGGTCGCCAACGGCGGCGCCTGGCCCGGCGCCACCACCATGCATCTGGTGCCCGGCGATCTGGTGCGGCTGCGCGACGGCGAGACCCTGGACGCGGCGGCGTTCCGCGAGCGTTACGGGGCGGTGCACGGCGTCGCCGGCATCGGCAACCCGGAGCGCTTTTTCCGCACCCTGGCGCTGCTCGGCCTGGCGGTCACCCCGCACGCCTTCGCCGACCATCATGGCTTCACCGCCGCGGACCTGGACTTCGCCGACGGCCGGCCGGTGATCATGACCGAAAAAGATGCGGTAAAATGCCGTGATTTCGACGATCCGCGCCTGTGGATGCTGCCGGTGCACGCCAATTTGCCGCCGGCCACCCTGGACGCCATGATTGATCGTGCATTGCAATCGCAGCCTCAGTAAGGACAGCTATGAGTTTCTATGTGGTAGTGCCGGCGCGGTACGCGTCTTCGCGCCTGCCGGGAAAACCGTTGGCGGATCTGGCCGGCCGGCCGATGGTGGCCCGGGTGGCGGAACGCTGCGCTAAAAGCGGCGCCACGCGGGTGCTGGTGGCCACCGACGACGAGCGCGTCCGCGACGCCGTGGGCGACCAGTGCGAGGTGGTGATGACCCGCGCCGATCATCCCTCCGGCACGGACCGGCTGCAGGAAGTGGCCGAGCAGCTGGGCCTGGCCGATGACGACATCGTGGTCAATGTGCAGGGCGACGAGCCGCTGATCCCGCCCGCCGTGATCGACCAGGTGGCGGAGAACCTGGCCGCCCACCCGGAGTGCCGCATGGCCACCCTGTGCGAGCCCATCGAGCGCGGCATCGATCTGTTCAACCCCAACGTCTGCAAGGTGGTGTTCGACTGCAACGGGCGCGCCCTGTATTTCTCGCGGGCGCCGATCCCCTGGCATCGCGATGCCTTCAGCCAGCAACCGAACCCGCACGATATCGATATGGACCCGGGCTACTGGTGGCGTCATATCGGTATCTATGCCTATCGGGTCGGCTTTCTGCACCAGTTCGTGAGCTGGGAGCCGGCCTCCATGGAAATGCACGAATCCCTGGAGCAATTGCGGGCCCTGGCCAACGGCGTCGCCATCCATGTGGCGCCGGCCCGCGAGCCGGTGCCCGGCGGGGTCGACACGGACATGGATCTGCAGCGCATGCGCCGCCACCTGCGAGCGGAGGAAAACCGGGGATGACGTCGCTGTCGATACTGTTTGTGTGTCTGGGCAACATCTGCCGCTCGCCCACCGCCGAAGCGGTGTTCCGCCAGCGGGTGCGGGACGCCGGCCTGAGCGACCGGCTTCGCATCGAGAGCGCCGGCACCGGCGACTGGCACATCGGCCGGCCGCCGGACCGTCGCGCCAGCGCCGCCGCCGCCGAGCGCGGCTACCCGATGGACGACCTGCGCGCCCGCCAGGTGAGCGCCGAGGACTTCCGCCACTTCGATTACATCCTGGCCATGGACAACAGCAACCTGGCCGACCTGCGCGCGCTCGACCCGGGCCCGGGCGTCGCCCGCGAGGGGCTGGTGCTGGCGCGCTTCCTGGATGTGCTCGGCGATGACGGCCCCGGTGAAGTGCCGGACCCCTACTACGGCGACGAGGACGGTTTCGGCCACGTGCTCAATCTGGTGGAGCGCGCCAGTGACCTGTGGCTGGCGCGGTTGCGGGAGCGGCTGTGATCGAACACGACGCCGACCTGAGCGGCGCCAACACCCTGGCGCTGCCGGCCCGGGCCCGACGGCTGGCGCGGCCCACGGACGTGGCCGCGCTGGGCGAACTGCTGGCCGGGCGCGACCCGGGCGAGCCGCTCTACGTGCTTGGCGAGGGCAGCAACGTGGTGCTGCGCGGCGACCTGCCGGGCCTCACGGTGATCCCCGCGTTCGACGGCATCGACTACCTGGATGAGAGCGCGGATCAGGTGCGGGTGCGCGTCGGCGCCGGCGTGGTCTGGGACCGGCTGGTGGCGGACACTGTGGCGCGCGGCTGGGGCGGCCTGGAAAACCTGTCCCTGATTCCCGGCACCGCCGGCGCCGCCCCGTTTCAGAACATCGGCGCCTACGGCGTGGAGCTGGCCGATTGCCTGGAAAGCGTGGACACCGTGGCGGTGGCCGACGGCCGGGCAGGGCGCTTTCGCGCCGATCAGTGCGAATTCGACTACCGCGACAGCCTGTTCAAGAGCCGCCGACGGGGCGAATTCATCATCACCGGCATCACCCTGCGGCTGCACCGCCATGGCGCCCGCCGGGTGGACTACGGCGGCCTGGCCGAGCGCTTCGCCGGCCAGGACCCGCGCACCCTGGCCCCGGCCACGGTGCGGGCGGCGGTGATCGAACTGCGGCAAAGCAAGCTGCCCGACCCGGCGGTGCTGCCCAACGCCGGCAGCTTTTTCAAGAATCCGGTGGTCAGCGCGGCGGAGCTGGCACGGCTGAAAGCCGACTATCCGAAGCTGGTGTCCTTCCCGCACCCGGACGGTGCCAAGCTGGCCGCCGGCTGGCTGATCGAGGACGCCGGCTGGAAAGGCCGCCGGCTGGGGCCGGTGGGCATGCACCGGGACCAGGCCCTGGTGCTGGTCAACCACGGCGGCGCCCGCGCCGACGACGTGCTGGCGCTGGCCGCCGCCGTGCGCGAGGACGTGCTGGCCCGTTTCGGCGTGACGCTGGAACAGGAGCCGGTGGCGTTGCCCTGACGCTGACCCGCCAGGGTGTAAGCTTTGTGTTTTGCCGCCGGGCGCCAGTGGTTCTCACGGGGCGCGCCTGTTAGCCTGAACCGGCCTTGCCGCCACGGCGGAACCGATAAGAAATCAGGATTGTCCTCTGTTCATGCACCCCTTGGTAGTTTCCTGGTCCGGGGCGCGCGCCGCCGTTCTGTCCGCGCTGCTGCTGGCGCTGGCCGCCTGCGCCGGCCAGCCGCCATCGTCGTCGCCGCCGGTGGCCACGCCGGAGCTGTTTTCCCGTTCCGGCGAGGCCGCCGCCCCGCAGCAGTGGTGGGTGGCCTTCGACGATGCCGCCCTCAACCGTCTGGTGGACCGCGCCCTGGGCGCCAACCTGGATCTGCAGGCCGCCTATGAGCGCCTCAACCAGGCCCGCGCGGTGCGGGCACGCCAGGAAGCGGGTCTGTTCCCCAGCCTGGAGGCGCGCGCCGGCGCCGAGCGCCGCGACGACGGCGACAGTGAGACCGATCTGTTCAGCGCCGGGCTGGCGGCGGAGTACGAACTGGATCTGTGGGGCCGGGTGCGCGCCGAGGCCGACGCCGAAGCCTTCCGCGTGGCGGCCAGTGGCGCCGACTACCAGGCCGCCGCGCTGTCCCTGGCCGCCGAGGTGGCCAACACCTGGTTCGAACTGCTCACCCAGCGCACCCAGCAGGAGCTGGCGAGCGCCCAACTGGACACCAACCGGGACGTGCTGTCGCTGATCCGTGCCCGTTTCGGCATCGGCGAAAGCGCCAGCGCCGACGTGCTGCGCCAGCGCCAGCTGGTGGAAGCGTCCCGCGAGCAATTGCTCACCGTGCAGGCCCGCACCCGGGTGATCGAGCACCAGTTGGCGGTGCTGCTGGGCGAGCCGCCCAAGGGGGTGGTGTTCCCCGACGACGGCACCCTGCCGGCGTTGCCGCCGCTGCCCGCCACCGGCGTGCCGGCGGAACTGGTGCGGCGCCGGCCGGATCTCCGGCAGGCCTATTTCCAATTGCAGGCGGCGGACGCGGACCTGGCCTCGGCGGTGGCCGAGCGGTTTCCCCGTTTGACCCTGTCCGCGTCGCTGAGCAATGAAACCACGGACAGCGAGGCCCTGTTCGACGACTGGCTGGCGACCCTGGCCGGCAACCTGGTGTTGCCGCTGATCGACGGCGGCCAGCGCCGCGCCGAGGCGCGCCGCTTCCGTTCGCTGCGCGAGCAACGGCTGTATGAGTACGGGCAGGCGACGCTGGTGGCGTTCCAGGAAGTGGAGGACGCCCTGGTTCAGGAGCGCCAGCAGCAGCGGCGCATGGAGAGCCTGCGCGAGCAGCTGGCACTGGCGGACAGCGCCTACCGGCAATTGCGCATTCAGTACGTTAACGGCGCGGTCGGCTACCTGGAGGTGCTGAGCGCGCTCCAGGAACGCCAGGAACTGCGCCGCACCCTGATCACCGCCCGCCAGGAGCTGCTGGCGTTCCGGGTGGCCCTGTACCGGGCGCTGGCCGGCGGTTTCCCGGTGCCCGAAGAGGAAGAAAACGCATGAGCAACACGGTGGACGACCAGGCCGCGCGCCCGGAGAGCGGGCGGGCCGGGCGCGGCAAGACGGCGCTGGTGTCGGTGCTGATCCTGCTCGCCGGCGTGGCGCTGATGGTGCTGATCTTCAAGACCGAGCCCACCGCCACGCGCGGCGATGTGGCGCGGGAAACCGCCATGCTGGTGGAGGTACGCAGCGCCGAACGGGGCCGCTTCACCCCGGTGATTGAAGTGATGGGCCGGGTGGTGCCGGCCCGGGAAGTGACCCTGCAGCCGCGCGTCAGCGGCCGTGTCATCGAGCTGGCCGAGGCATTCGAGCCCGGCGGCCGGGTGGCCGAGGGCACCGCCCTGTTGCGCATCGATCCGGCGGATTACCAGGCCGCGCTGCGGCAACGGCGCAGTGAGCTGGCGCAGGCGCGCGCCGATCTGGAACTGGAGCAGGGCCGCCAGGCGGTGGCCGAACAGGATTTCGAATTGCTGGGTGAAGAGCTGGACGAGGGCAACCGGCACCTGGTGCTGCGCCAGCCGCAGTTGAAGCAGGCCCGTGCCCGGGTGGATTTCGCCGAGGCGGCCCTGCGTCGCGCCGAACTGGATCTCCAGCGTACCCGTATCAGCGCGCCCTTCGACGCCCAGATCCTGTCCCGCGACGTGGCCACCGGCTCCCAGGTGAGCACCGGCGACAGCCTGGCCCGGCTGGTGGCCACGGACCGTTACTGGGTGTCGGCCAGCGTACCGCTGTCGCAACTGCGCTGGCTGCGCTTCGCCGAAGAGGACGGCGAGCAGGGCGCGCCCGTCACCCTGCGCCACGAGGCCGCTTGGGGCCGTCACGGAGCCGCCAGGGCCGCCTGCAGCGGCTGGTCGGCGAGCTGGACGCCAACGCCCGCCTGGCGCGGGTGCTGGTCAGTGTCGAGGACCCGCTGGCGTTGCAGTCGGAGGCCGGCGCGCCGAGCCTGATTCTCGGCGCCTTCGTGCGCACCGCCATCGAAGGCCGGGCGCTGGACGACGTGGTGCGTCTGGACCGCGATCTGCTGCGCCGCGAGGACACGGTCTGGGTGATGGAGGACGGCGCCCTGGATATCCGCGACGTCACCGTGCTGCTGCGTGACAATGACTACGTCTACCTCAGCGACGGGCTCGACCAGGGCGATCAGGTGGTGGCCACCGATCTGGCCACGGTGGTGGACGGCGCCGCCCTTCGTCTCGAGGACGCCGCCGGCGCGGAGACCATGGAATGAGCGCGCCGCGCCGCCAGGGCTGGGTGGGCCCGATCGAGTGGATGGCGCGCAACAGCATCGCCGCCAACCTGCTGATGATTCTGCTGCTCGGCGGCGGCCTGTGGATGGCGGTGCAGGTCCAGAAAGAGATCTTCCCGGAAGCCCAGCTCGACGTTGTCGAAGTGGAGGTGACCTACCCCGGCGCCGCGCCCGAGGAGGTGGAGCAGGGCGTGTTGATGCCGGTGGAAGAGGCGGTGCAGGGCGTCGAGAGCATCGAGGAAATGGTGTCCACGGCCCGCGAAGGCAGCGGCGTGATTCAGCTGGAGCTGGTGGCCGGCGCCAACCGGATGCAGGCGCTGCAGGACATCGAACAGGCGGTGGACCGGGTGCGCACCTTCCCGGACCAGGCGGAAGAGCCGCGCGTGCGCCTGCAGGCGCGCACCCGCGATGTGATGGAGCTGGTGCTGTACGGCGAAGTGGACATCTGGACCCTGCGCCAGCTCGGCGAGCAGGTGCGCAACCGCCTGCTCAGCGAGTCCGCGGTGACCCGGGCGGACATCAGCGACGTGCCCGATTACCTGACCAGCGTGGAAATTTCCCAGGCCACGCTGCGCGAGTACGACCTGACCCTGGACCAGGTGGCGTCGATCATCGAGCAGTCCAGCCGCGACGTGCCCGCCGGCAATCTGGCCACCGACAACGGCGAGATTCTGCTGCGCCTGAAAGAGCGCAAGCAGTGGGCTGACGAGTTTTCCCGCATCGTGGTGAGCCGCGCGGATTCCGGCGCGGTGGTGACCCTGGGCGACATCGCCACGGTGCGCGACGGCTTCGAGGACACCGGTTTCCACTCCCGTTTCAACGGCCAGCCGTCGGTGGAGATCGAGATCTTCCGCACCGGCAGCCAGTCGCCGCTGGACATCGCCGCGGCGGTGGAAGGGGTGATGGCGGAACTCAAGACCACCTTGCCCGACCCGGTTCAAGTGCGCATCGACAGCAACCGCGCCGAGCAGTTTGAAAGCCGCATGGACATGCTGCTGAAGAACGGCATCCTGGCGATGGTGATCGTGCTGGTGATTCTCAGCCTGTTCCTGGAGTACCGGCTGGCGTTCTGGATCATGATGGGCATGACCGTGTCCTTCGTCGGCGGGGTGCTGTTCCTGCCGGCCATGGGCGTGAGCGTGAACATGATCTCCATGTTCGGCTTCCTGATGGTGCTGGGCATCGTGGTGGACGACGCCATCGTGGTGGGCGAGAACATCTACGAGTACCGCGAGCAGGGCATGAGTTTCATGGACGCGGCGGTGCAGGGCGCCCGTGATATCGCCGGGCCGGTCACCTTCAGTATTCTCACCAACATCGTCGCCTTCATGCCGCTGCTGTTCATGCCCGGCGTCACCGGTAATTTCTGGTGGCCGCTGGGGGCGGTGGTGATCGTGGTGCTGGCGATCTCGCTGTTCGAAGCGCTGTTCATTCTGCCGGCCCACCTGGCGCACAGCGGCAAGGGTACGGTGACCGTCTACGGGCGCGCCCTGCACCGCGTGCAGCGCCGCTTCTCCGGCTATTTCCAGACGCTGGTGGAGCGCGGCTACCGGCCGCTGCTGGACCGGGCGCTGCGCTATCGCTACGTGATCCTGAGCGCCGCTCTGACCCTGATGCTGGTGGTGGGCGCCTACGCCGGTAGCGACCACATGGGCATGATCATGATGCCGGAAGTGCCGGCGGACGAGATCGAAGCGGGCATCCGTCTGCCGGTGGGCACCACGCCGCGCCAGGCCGGTGAGCTGGCCCTGGCGCTGACCCGGGAAACCGAGCGGCTGTTCGAGGAAAACGATCTGGCACGCAACGCCGAGGGCATCAAGACCAACGTGCGCGGCGAGCAGAAAATCGACGTGGAGCTGGTGTTAAAGCCGGAACACGAACGGGACATGACGGTGCAGCAGATCGTCGAGCTGTGGCGGGACCAGATCGGTGATTTCAAGGGCGTCGATCAGATCACCTTCGAGGCGGAGCAGGGCCCCGGGTCCTGGCGCGACGATATCAGCGTGGACCTCAGCCATACCGATATCGACGTGCTCGCCAAGGCCAGCGAGCGCCTGCTGAACGCCATGAAAGGCCTGTCCCAGACCCGCAACGTCAACGACAGCTACACCACCGGTAAACCGCAGTTCGACGTCAGCCTGACGCCGCAGGCGGACGCCCTGGGCCTCACCGGCGCCGAGGTGGGCCGGCAGCTGCGGGATGCGTTTTACGGCGCCATCGCGCTGCGACAACTGCGCGGCATCAACGAAAACGAAATCCGCGTGCGGCTGCCGGAAGAGGAGCGTCAGGACCTGCGTTACCTGGACACCTTCGTGGTGCAGCTGCCGGAGGGCGGCGAAGTGCCGCTGACCGACGTGGCCAGCGTCACCATCAGCGAGTCGTTCCGCTCCATCGACCGCCGCGACGGGCGCCGGGTGATCACCGTGGGCACCGACGTGCTGCCGAAAAGCGCCACCAGCCAGGTGCTCGCCGTGGTCCGCGACGAGCTGCTGCCGCAACTGCGCGCCGATTACCCGGGCCTGACCTGGACCTTCCAGGGCGGCCAGGCGGACATGCGCGAATCCACCTCGGCGCTGTGGGGCGGCTTCGCCCTGGCACTGGGCGTGATCTTCGCGCTGCTGGCGGTGGCGTTCGGCAGCTACCTGCAGCCGCTGGTGGTGATGCTGGCGATTCCGTTCGGCGCCGTGGGCGCGGTGCTCGGCCACATTCTGCTGGGCATGGACCTGTCCCTGGTCAGCTTCATGGGCATCATCGCCCTGGCCGGGGTGGTGGTGAACGATTCGCTGATCATGGTCGACTACGCCAACCGCCAGCGGCACCGGCTGGGCGCCGCCCGGGCGGTCTATGAAGCGGGCCTGCGCCGCTTCCGGCCGATTCTTCTCACCACCATGACCACCTTCGCCGGGCTGATGCCGATCATCTTCGAAACCTCCCTGCAGGCCGCTTACCTGATCCCCATGGCGGTGTCCCTGGGCTTCGGCATCGTGTTCGCCACCGCGCTGATTCTGTTCGTGGTGCCGTGCCTCTACCTGGCCCTCGACGACCTCATGGGCGCCATCGACACGCGCCGCCGGGCCTTCAAGTATTCCGACGGCACATAAAAAAACCGCCCCGAAGGGCGGTTTTTTTATTGGTGTGACCGTCGGGTGGACCGATCAGGCACCGGGGTTGCCGTCGCCGGAATTTTCCCGGGCGGCTTGTTCCGCCTGTTGCTGACGGCGGCGCAGGCGCGGGTCATTGCTGGCGCGCCCGGCCGGACGCTCCGGCGCCACCGGCTTGCTGAACGCCGGGGTGGCCGGCTGTTCCGCTTCGCCGGTCTCCGCCTTGGCCGGCGCTTGTTCGGCGGCCGGTGCGGGTTTGGCGGCGGGTTGGCGTTCCGGCTGCGGTACCGGCTGGCCCGGTTTGCGGTCACGCGGGTCGTTGCCGGCACGGCGGACCTGATCCGCTGCCGTTGAAGGCGCCTGCTCGGAAGAAGACTCCTCCGCCTTGGGTGAAGGCTCTTCCGCTTTCGCCGCGGGCTCCTCAGCCTTGGCTGAGGGTTCTTCCGCTTTCGCCGGCTGTTCAGCCTTGGCTGAGGGCTCTTCCGCTTTTGCTGAAGGCTCTTCTGTCTTCGCCGAGGGCTCTTCCGCTTTTGCTGAAGGCTCTTCCGCTTTAGCTGAAGACGCTTCTTTGGCCGGAGCTTCTTCGGCTTTTGCTGAAGGTTCTTCCGGCTTGGCTGAAGGCTTTTCTACCTCGGCTGAAGGCTCCTCTACCTTGGCGGAAGGCTCTTCCTCTTTGGCTGAAGGGGTTTCTGCCTTAGTTGAAGGCTCCTCTACCTTAGCCGGGGACTCCTCTGCTTTAGCCGAGGGCTCGTCTGCTTTCGCTGACGGTTGTTCCGCCTTGGCTGAGGGCTCTTCCACCTTCGCTGAAGGCTCTTCCACCTTCGCTGAAGGCTCTTCAGCTTTGGCTGAGGGCTCCTCCGTTTTGGCTGAGGGCTCTTCCGGCTTAGCTGACGGCGCTTCCTGACTGGCGGGCTTCTGCGCTTTGGCTGAAGGGGCCTCGGCAGAGGGCGCCGGCGCGGCGGCCTTGGGCTGCTCTTCCTGACGGGCGGCGGCGGCCTGGGGCGCCTGAGCCTCGGTGGCCTGTTCCGCGCTCGGCTTGGCGGCGGCGGTTTTCGGTTCGCCGTGCTCTTCGGCGGGCACCAGTTTGGCCTTGGGCGGACGGCTGTCACCACGCTCCTGATCACGACCGGGGGTGTTGTCCTCGGACGTCATGCGCGGCGGCGGGCCGCCGGCGGTGGTCTGGTCGTCACTCTGGGCGCCTTTATCCTGGGCCGCTTTGTCCTGGGCGCCGGGACGCTGGCGCTCGCGCAGGGGACGGTCGTCCTTGCTGTCGGTGCGGCGCTGGGCTTTGGGGCCGTCGTCCTTGCGCGGGCCTTTGCCGGCGCCACCTTTGGACTCGCCTTTGTTATCCGGCTTGGCGTCCTGCTTATTGTCCTGCTTGGACTCCGGCTTACCGCTGTCGGCGCTTTTCTGGTCGTCGCTTCGGTTGTCGGCACCACGGTTGTCGCCGTTGCGGTTGTCACCGCCCCGGTTGCCGCCACGGCCGCCACGACGGTTGCGGCCGCCACGGCGGTTGCCGCCTTCGCTCTTGCCGTCCTGGTTGTCGTCCTTGCGGTTCTCGCCACGGTTATCGCCACCACGACCGTCGCCGCCCCGGTTATCGCCGTCGGCGTTCCGGTTGCGGTTGCCGCCGTTGCGGCGGCCGCCACGGCGGTTATCACCGCCACGGTTGTTGTTGCCCCGGGCGTCGGCTTTGCCGTCCCGGTTCTGGCGGTTGCCGCGCTGGCCGTCGCGCTTGCCGTCAAGCTGCTGTTTCTCGTCCTCGGAGGCGCTGAACAGCGCCGCCAGCCAGGTGAAGAAACGGGCCAGCAGACCCGGCTCCAGCGGCGGCTTCGGCGCGGTGGCGGGCTTCTTGGAGGGCGCCTTGGCGGCGGCGGCTTCCGGTTTCGGCTCCGGCTGCGGTTTGGGCGGCGGCGGCGCGGTGTCCGGCGCCACCAGCTTCACCGCCGGCTCCTGGGTTTTGATTTCGGTGTCCTGGGCGGACAGGGTGGCCGGGTCCTGCTGGCCTTCCAGCAGCTCCAGCTCGTGGCTCACCTGGGCCTTGGTCTGGTCGTCGCGAATGCGCTCGACCTGGAAGTGCGGGGTTTCCAGGTTGGGGTTGGGGATAATCAGCACGCGCACTTTGTGGATGCTTTCGATTTCCCGCAGTACCGGGCGCTTCTCGTTGAGCAGGTAGGTGGCCACGGCCACCGGCACCTGGGCCTGGATCTCCCCGGTGCGCTCCTTCATTACCTCTTCCTCGATCAGGCGGAGGATGCTCAAGGCCAGGGATTTCACGTCGCGGATATGGCCCAGGCCGTCACAGCGCGGGCACACGATGCTGGACGTCTCGCCGAGGCTGGGGCGCAGCCGCTGGCGGGACAGTTCCAGCAGGCCGAAGCGGGAGATACGGCCCAGTTGAATACGGGCACGGTCCGCTTCCAGCGCGTCGCGCATGCGGTTTTCCACTTCGCGTTGATTGCGCGCCGGGCCCATGTCGATGAAATCGACCACGATCAGGCCGCCGATGTCGCGCAGGCGCAGCTGGCGGGCGATCTCTTCCGCCGCTTCCAGATTGGTCTGCAGCGCGGTTTCCTCGATGTCGGCGCCCTTGGTGGCGCGCGAGGAGTTGATGTCGATGGACACCAGCGCTTCGGTGGGATCGATGACGATGGAGCCGCCGGAGGGCAGCTTCACTTCACGTTCGAAGGCGGTCTCGATCTGCGACTCGATCTGGTAACGGGAGAACAGCGGCGTGTCGTCGTTATACAGCTTCAGCTTGTGCTGAAAATCGGTCATCACCTGCTGCACGAACGCCTGGGCCTCGTTGTAGACCTTTTCGGAATCGATCAGGACTTCGCCGATGTCCTTGCGCAGGTAATCGCGGATCGCGCGGATGATGACGTTGGATTCCTGGTACACCAGGAAGGGCGCTTTACGGGTTTCCGACGCCTCGGCGATCGAGCCCCACAGCTTGAGCAGGTAGTTGAGGTCCCACTGCAGTTCCTCGGCGCCGCGGCCCAGGCCGGCGGTGCGCACGATCACGCCCATTTCGTCGGGGATGTCCAGGCTGCCCAGGGCTTCCTTGAGCTGCTGGCGCTCCTCGCCCTCGATGCGGCGGGAAATGCCGCCGGCGCGCGGGTTGTTGGGCATCAGCACCAGGTAGCGGCCGGCCAGGCTGATAAAGGTGGTGAGCGCGGCGCCTTTGTTACCGCGCTCCTCTTTGTCCACCTGAATGATGATTTCCTGACCTTCCTTGATCACATCCTTGATATTGATGCGGCCCTGGATGTCCTTGGGGTCTTTCTGGAAGTACTGGCGGGAAATTTCCTTGAGGGGCAGGAAACCGTGACGCTCGGCGCCGAAATCCACGAAGGCGGCTTCCAGGGACGGCTCGATGCGGGTGATCTTGCCTTTATAGATGTTGGCTTTTTTCTGTTCGCGGGTGCGATGCTCGATGTCCAGATCATAAAGTCTCTGGCCATCCACCAGCGCCACCCGGACTTCTTCCGGATGGCTGGCGTTGATTAACATTCGTTTCATTGTTGTGCTACCACAAGGTTCGTGGCGGCATGCAGCGGGCCGGTATCAATACCGGTATCAGACCTCTTACCCTGGTGGGGAGGCGGAAGAGTGGCGAGCAGGCAATGCTCACGCGTGGCGGCGCTGGGCGCTCGGACGACGTTGGTAATCTGCCTGTCTTCTACCTTTCCTGTTCCTCTCCGGGCTTGTGAAGTTGTGCCGTTGGCGTTGCTGGCGGGGCCTTGGCCCCTCTATCCGCGTTACGCTGTGCCCGGCGCGTCAAACGCGCCGTGCCGGGTAAACTTTACCGTCTGTGTACCGGTTGGGGTGTCGGCAAGGGGCGCTATTGGCGCTGCTCGCCGGCAGCCCGGCTATGTCTTCGACCTGTGCCGCAGACCACCTGGTGTTGGTTGTCGGTAATCCGCCGGGGAGTTGTGTTGCCGCCGGGGGATTGGCTGCAGCGTCGGGGCCTTTCGGGCCCGTTCGATTCTTGTCGGGCGGGCTGGCGGGTTTTGGTGTACCGACGGCGAATGGTCGCTGCGCGTCGCCGTTGGCCAGCCCGGGCCGACGGCTGACTATACCAGTAAAATCACAGTCTGATCAATCAGATAGATGGGCGAGGCATGAGCGCGCCGTGAACACCGACACCGCTGGCGGAGCCGCGCCCGCTTGGCTAGAATCGCCGCATGTCAGATACCCCCGCCGCCGATCGCGTCACTTTCGTTACCATCGATGAAGGCCGTGACGGCCAACGCCTTGATAATTTCCTGATCACCCACCTCAAGGGTGTGCCCCGTTCGCGCATCTATCGGATTATCCGATCCGGCGAGGTGCGGGTGAACAAGAAGCGCGCCAAGCAGACCACCCGCCTGGCCGTGGACGACGTGGTGCGCGTTCCGCCGGTGCGCACCAGCGAGTCCCAGGCGCCGCCGGTGGTCAGCGGCGGGCTGGCCGAGCGGCTGGCGCGGGCGCTGCTCTACGAGGACGATCAAATCTTCATCTTTAATAAGCCCGCCGGGCTGGCGGTGCACGGCGGCAGCGGGGTCAGCCTGGGGCTGATCGAGGCGCTGCGGGTGCTCTATCCGGAAGAGCGCAACCTGGAGCTGGTGCACCGGCTCGACCGGGACACCAGCGGCTGCATCATGGTCGCCCGCCACCGGGGCTTTTTGCGGCGCCTGCAGAAATTGATGCAGCAGGGCGGGGTGGAGAAGCGCTACTGGCTGCTGTGCCAGGGGTTTAAAGGCAGCGAGCGGCGCATGGAAGCGCCCCTGCTGAAGATCACCCAGGGCAACGAGCGGATGGTGCGGGTGTCCCGCGAGGGCAAGGCCTCGGTGACCGATTTCACGCTGGTGGAGCGGTTCGGCGACGCCGCCCTGGTGGAGGCGCGCCTGGGTACCGGCCGCACCCATCAGATCCGGGTGCACAGCCAGTTCGGCGGCTTCCCGATTCTCGGCGACGATAAATACGGCAGCCGCAAGGGCGACGCGCGGCTGGAAGCGCTCGGGCACCGCCGCCTGTGTCTGCACGCCCGGTCGCTGGTGTTCCGCCACCCGCAGAGCGGCGAAACCATCAAGGTCAACGCGCCGCTGGACGAGGATTTCGAGGCCATCCTGGCGGCGCTGCGGTCGGATAAACGCTGATGGCCTACCAATTGGTGATTTTCGACTGGGACGGCACGGTGATGGACTCCACCGGGCGTATCATTGCCTGCATGCACCAGGCCGGCGCCGATCTTTGTCTGCCAGTGTTGGAGGACGACGCCGTGCGCGAGATCATCGGGCTGGGTCTGCCGGAAGCGCTGCGCACCCTTTACCCGGGCATCGGCGACCGGGATCTGGAGCGCATGCGCGAGCGTTACGCGGTGCATTTCGTGGCCGCCGAGGCGAGCCCCAGCCGGCTCTACCCGGGCGCCCGCGAGACGCTGGCGGCGCTGCGCGCCGCCGGATTGCGCCTGGCGGTGGCCACCGGCAAGAGCCGCAAGGGGCTGGACCGGGTGTGGGCGAGCAGTGGGCTGGGCGACAGTTTCGATGCCTCCCGCTGCGCCGACGAGACCCATTCCAAGCCGCACCCGGCCATGGTCACGGAGTTATTGACCGAACTGGGCGTGGCGCCGGAGCGGGCGCTGGTGGTCGGGGATACGTCCTTTGATCTGCAGATGGCGCGCGACGCCGGTGTCGACCGGGTGGCGGTGAGTTACGGCGCCCATCCGGTGGACCGTTTGATGAACTTTCACCCGCTGGCGGTGATCGATGCTTTACCGCAGTTGCTGCCGTTACTCGGCGTGGACTGCGAAACACACTTCGAGGAGACAGTGTAGATGGAGTCCGACAACAACAGCCCGGCGAACAGCGGCCCCACCAGTAAAGAGTGGAAGCTGCTCGAGAAGCTGCTCGGCCAGGCCCAGGCGGAACAGCGCAAGACCCGCCGCTGGGGCATCTTCTTCAAGAGCCTGACCTTTATCTATCTGTTCGCGCTGCTGTTCATGATGACCGGCAGCCGCTCCGGGGACGCCATGGCGGTGGCCGAGCCCCACGTGGCGGTGGTCGACCTGAACGGCGTGATCATGGCGGATTCCGAAGCCAGCGCCGATCTGATCAGCCGCGGGCTGCGCGACGCCTTCGAGGCGGAGAACGCCGAAGCGGTGCTGCTGCGCGTCAACAGCCCGGGCGGTTCGCCGGTGCAGTCGAACTTCGTGTTCAACGAAATCCAGCGGCTGCGCGCCGAATACCCGGATAAGAAGCTGTACGCGGCGATCACCGATATGGGCGCCTCCGGCGCCTATTACATCGCCGCCGCCGCCGACCAGATCTACGCCGACCCGGCCAGCATCGTCGGCTCCATCGGCGTGATCATGGCCAGCTTCGGGGTGCAGGAAGCCGCCGAGAAGCTGGGCGTGGAGCGCCGCGTGTACACCGCCGGCGAGAATAAGGCGCTGCTCGACCCGTTCTCACCGGTGCGCGAGTCCGACCGCGAGCACGTGCAGACCATGCTCAACGAGATCCACCAGCAGTTTATCGGCGCGGTGAAGGACGGCCGTGGCGACCGCTTGAAAGTGGACGAGAACCCGGAGCTGTTTTCCGGCCTGTTCTGGACCGGTGAGCGCGCTCTCGAGCTGGGGCTGATCGACGGCCTGAAAAGCCCGGGGCAGGTGGCCCGCGACGTGGCCGGCCTGGAGGAAATGGTGGACTACACCGTCACCCGCTCGCCGGTGGACCGCTTCCTGAAGCGCTTCGGCACCTCAATCGGCAACGGCATCGGCCAGACCCTGGGCCTGGAAGGCGGCGCGCCCACGCTGCGCTAGGGTAGGGCGACGCCCTCGGCGGTCAGGAAGTCAGTGAGCATTATAAGCGGCAGGCCGACCAGGGCGTTGGGATCGCGGCCTTCCAGCGCCTTGAACAGCACGATGCCCAGACCCTCGGACTTGAAGCTGCCGGCGCAGTTGAGGGGTTGCTCGAGCTCGATGTAGCGCTCGATCTGCGAGTCGCGCAGCCGGCGGAAGTGCACGGTGAAGCGCTCGCAGCCGCTCTGGTGGCGGCCGGTGGCGCTGTTCAGCAGGCACAGCCCGGTGAGGAACTGCACGGTGCGGCCGCTGGCGCGGCGCAGCTGGGCCACGGCGGTGTCGTGATCGCCGGGCTTGCCGAGCACGTCGCCGTCGATCACCGCCACCTGGTCGGAGCCGATGATCAGGGCGTCCGGGTGTGCGTCGGCGAGGGCGGCGGCCTTGTCCCGCGCCAGGCGCAGCACCAGCTCCGTGGGCGTTTCGCCGGGCCGGGCGCGCTCGTCGATGTCCGGGCTGTGATGCTGGAATGACAGACGCAGCTTGCCCAGCAGCTCGCGGCGGAACGGCGACGAGGAGGCCAGAATCAAAGGCTGTGGCTGGTCGGTCATGGCGGTCTCCTGGTCGGTGGCGGGTGGTTGCGGGTCGGGAGTGTACCCACGGCCCCGATCCGGTGCACGAAAAAACCAGCTTTCTCAGACAGTTAAGCCGGGCGTCGCGGGTGTATTTTCGCTTTGACAGGACGCGGGCCCGCGCCTAGAATTGCGCGCTTATGTTTTCAGGGCAACTGCCACCGTATCTGGAACCGAGGAAGTTCGCGGACCAGGAACGCGTCGTCGAAGGCGAAGCCCGGGTCGGGGACCTCCCCAGACTGCGGGAATATCGCGAGAGTCTGGACCAGCCGGTCCGGGTGAGCCTGGCCTTTGGCCGGGACGAGGACGGCCGCCGGCGCGTTCGGGGCCGGGTGGAGACTTCTCTGGTTCTGGTGTGCCAGCGTTGTCTGGAGCCGGTGCAACAGGAAGTCGCCGCCGACGTCGATCTGATGTTGGTGTGGAGCGAAGAGCAGGCCAAGGCATTGCCCGCCGACCTGGATCCATTGCTGGTTACCGAGGAGCGCATGACGCTGGCGGAACTGGTGGAAGAAGAGCTGCTGCTGGCGATGCCGCTGGTGGCGCTTCACGATCAGTGCCCCGATCCGCCGCCCCAGAGCGCTGGGGATCCGGGCGACCAGGATGACAATCAGTCCGATCCGGATAATCCGTTTGCCGTGCTGGCCCGTCTCAAGGGCCGCCGCAAGTAATACGCCGAGGAGCAACAAATGGCTGTTCAGAAGAGTCGCAAAACCCGTTCCAAGCGTGGCATGCGTCGTTCCCACGATGCGCTGACCGCGCCCGCTATCACCGAAGACGCGAGCACCGGTGAAGTGCACCGCCGTCACCACATCTCTCCGGACGGCATGTACCGCGGCCGCCAGGTGCTGCGCACCGCGGAACTGGACGACGAAGAAGAGTAAGTCCGTTTGCCGCGGGCGGTGCGCCGCCCGACGGTACGCCGCCCGACGGTGACAACAGGACGACTGTGTAACGGGAGCCTTCAGGGCTCCCGTTTCTCTATCCACGGCCGGATCGAACTCGTATCATGGCCGTCGCTTCGCCAAGCAGGAAATTTGCCATGTCAGCGGTTGTGACCCTGGCCGTGGACGCCATGGGCGGCGATCACGGTCTGCCCGTGACCGTGCCCGCCGTGGCCCGGATACTGGCCCGCCACCCCGATCTGCATGTGATCATGGTGGGCGAGCCGTCCGCCCTCGCCGCGGCCCTGAAGAAAGAAAAACTCGACAATCACCCGCGCCTCGCCCTGACCCCGGCGTCGGAAGTGGTGGCCATGGACGACCCGGTCGCCGTGGCACTGCGCCAGAAGAAAGACTCCTCCATGCGGGTGGCCATCAACCAGGTTAAGGAAGGCCGCGCCCTGGCGGCGGTCAGCGCCGGCAATACCGGGGCGCTGATGGCGGTCAGCCGCTTCGTTCTCAAAACCCTGCCGGGCGTCGACCGGCCGGCCATCTGCACCGCCATCCCCACCGCCAAAGGGCACTGCCACATGCTCGATCTGGGCGCCAATGTGGATTCCGAACCCAAGCACCTGCTGCAGTTCGCCCTGATGGGGCAGGCCGTGGTGCGCGCCGTGGACGGGTTGAGCGCGCCGCGGGTGGCGCTGCTGAACATCGGCGAGGAGGACATCAAGGGCAACGAGCAGATCAAGGAAGCCGCCACCCTGATGCAGCAGGCCGCCGATCTGAACTACGCCGGTTTCGTCGAGGGCAACGGCATCTTCGTCGGCGACGTGGACGTGGTGGTCTGTGACGGCTTTGTCGGCAATGTGTCGCTGAAAACCATGGAAGGCGCCGCCTCCATGATCGGCGGCATGATCCGCGAAGAGGCGGGCCGTTCCCTGCTGCGCAAGCTCAGCGGCCTGTTCGCGCTGCCGCTGCTGCGCGGGCTCAAGCACCGTCTGGACCCGGAGCGTTACAACGGCGCCAGCCTGGTGGGGCTGAACGGCATCGTGGTGAAAAGCCACGGCGGCACCGGCGTGGAAGGCTTTGTCAGCGCCCTGGAAGTGGCGGTTCTCGAAGCCGAGCGCAACGTGCCGGCGCTGATCCGCGACGCTCTCGCCCCGGCGGACGCCTCCTAGGTTTTCCCGGGGCGCGGCGACCGCGCATTCACAATTTGTTTCAGGGTCGGGCGGACAGCCGCGCCCGCAGGCGGCATACTCCCGGCTCGAGCGACATCAAAGAGGCAAACGCATGTCGAAAACCGCTTTCGTCTTTCCCGGTCAGGGTTCCCAGAGCCTGGGTATGCTGGCCGATTTCGCCGAGCGCGTTCCGGTGCGCCAGGCGTTCCAGGAGGCCTCCGGCGCCCTGGATCTGGATCTCTGGCAGCTGGCGCAGGAAGGCCCGGAAGAGGCCCTCAACAGCACCGAAAACACCCAGCCGCTGCTGCTCACCGCCGGTGTGGCGCTGTGGAAGCTCTGGGAGCAGGCCGGCGGCGCCCGTCCCGACCGGCTCGCCGGCCACAGCCTGGGCGAATACACCGCGCTCACCTGCGCCGGGGTGATCACCCTGGGCGACGCCGTGCGCCTGGTACGCCGGCGCGGCGAACTGATGCAGGCCGCCGTGGCCGACGGCGAGGGCCGCATGGCCGCGATTCTGGGCCTGGACGACGACCAGGTCCGCCAGGCCTGCGCCGACGCCGCCCAGGGCGAGGTGGTGGAAGCCGTCAACTTCAATGCGCCGGGCCAGGTGGTGATCGCCGGCCAGGTGAGCGCCGTGGAGCGCGCCATCGAGGCGTGCAAGGCCGCCGGCGCCAAGCGCGCCATGGCGCTGCCGGTGAGCGTGCCGTCCCACTGCGCGCTGATGCGCCCGGCGGCGGACAAACTGGCCGAGCAGCTGCAAAGCACCAAATTCTTCGCGCCGGAGCTGCCGGTGATCAATAACGTGGACGTGAGCGCGGAGTCCGACCCGGACAGCATCCGCGGCGCGCTGGTGCGCCAGCTGCACTCGCCGGTACGCTGGTCGGAAACGGTGCGCGCGCTGGCCGCCGACGGCGTCTCCACGCTTTACGAGTGCGGGCCCGGCAAAGTGCTGTGCGGCCTCACCAAGCGCATCGACCGGGGCCTGGACGCCAAGCCCCTGGAAAACGATGCCGCCTTTCAGAACGCGCTCACCGGCGCCTGAGGAGAACCTTATGAGCGAGGACAGAAAAGTAGCGCTGGTCACCGGGGCCACCCGTGGCATCGGCCGGGCGATCGCCGCCGAACTGGCCGGCGCCGGCTGGTTCGTGGTCGGCACCGCCACCAGCGAGAAAGGCGCCGCCGCCATCTCCGAAGCGCTCGGCGAGCAGGGCGCCGGCGTGGTGCTCAACGTCGCCGACGACGACTCCGTGGCCGAGGGCCTCAAGGCGCTGAGCGCCGAATACGGCCCGCCGCTGGTGCTGGTCAACAACGCCGGCATCACCCGCGACAACCTCATGCTGCGCATGAAGGCGGATGAGTGGCAGGATGTGATCAACACCAACCTGAATTCGCTGTACCGGGTCACCAAGGCGTGCCTGAAGGGCATGACCAAGGCCCGCTGGGGCCGGGTCATCAACATCAGCTCCGTGGTCGGTACCATGGGCAACGCCGGCCAGGCCAACTACGCCGCCGCCAAAGGGGGCGTGGAAGGCTTCACGCGGGCCCTGGCGCGGGAGCTGGGGTCGCGCAACATCACCGTGAATTCGGTGGCGCCGGGCTTTATCCAGACCGATATGACCGACGGCTTGCCCGAGGCGCAGCGTGAAGCGCTGCTCAGCGAAATACCGCTGGGACGCCTGGGATCCCCGGCCGAAGTGGCCAGCGCCGTGGGCTGGCTGGCCAGCGAGGGCGGCGGTTATGTGACCGGCACCACGGTGCATGTGAACGGCGGGATGTTCACGGGTTGAGACATCGCTGCGGAAAACCGCTAAGCTGCGCTTAGCCACGGCGTAAGGGCGCTTCTCGCAGGCGCTCAAACATTTGGAAACTAATCCGCGAAAACCAGTACCGAGAGCGGCTTGCAAGCGCGAACAGCGTTCACCTAGAATAGCCGCTCATAGGTGCTTGCACACCATCAACAGGAGAGTAATAACATCATGAGCAGCATCGAAGAACGGGTCCAGAAGATCATCGTTGAGCAACTGGGCGTTAAACCGGAAGACGTTAAGCCCGCCGCCTCCTTCGTCGAAGACCTGGGTGCCGATTCACTGGACACCGTCGAGCTGGTAATGGCTCTCGAGGAAGAATTCGAAACCGAAATTCCGGACGAAGAGGCTGAAAAGATCAGCACCGTTCAAGCTGCCGTGGATTACATCAAGTCGCACAGCTGATTCGGTCACAGCCAACGCAACGTCAGTAAAAAAACCGCAGGCTCTCCGGGCTTGCGGTTTTTTTTGGGAGGAGAACGGGTGACACGACGTCGAGTAGTGATAACCGGTCTGGGAATGTTGAGCCCTCTGGGCACCGACGTGGCCAGTACCTGGGAGGGCATTCTGGCCGGTCGTAGCGGTATTCGCCGGATCGACCATTTCGACACGGAGAACTTCTCCACCAAGTTCGCCGGGCTGGTGCCGGACTTTGCCATGGACGAATATTTGTCCGGCAAGGAAGCGCGCAAGATGGATGTCTTCGTGCAGTACGGCATGGTGGCGGCGATTCAGGCCCTGCGTGACGCCGGCCTGGAAATGGATAAGGAAAACGGTGAACGCATCGGCGTCGCCATCGGCTCCGGCATCGGCGGGTTGACCAACATCGAGGAAAACCACCAGAAGCTGATGGATTCCGGGCCGCGCAAGCTGTCGCCGTTTTTCGTGCCCAGCACCATCATCAACATGATCGCCGGTAACCTGGCCATCATGTACGGCTTCAAGGGCCCCAACTTCGCCACCGTGACGGCCTGCACCACCGGCACCCACAACATCGGCTTCGCCGCCCAGCAGATCCAGCTGGGCACCGCCGACGTGATGGTCGCCGGCGGCGCCGAGAAGGGCTCCACGCCGCTGGGCATGGGCGGTTTCGCCGCCGCCCGGGCACTGTCCACCCGTAACGACGATCCCACCGCCGCCAGCCGGCCCTGGGACCGGGACCGGGACGGCTTCGTGCTCGCCGACGGCGCCGGCGCCGTGGTGCTGGAGGAATACGAGCGCGCCAAGGCCCGTGGCGCCACCATCTACGGTGAGCTGATCGGCTACGGCATGAGCGACGACGCCTACCACATGACCGCGCCGTCCGAGGACGGGGCCGGGGCGGCCCTGGCCATGGGCAACGCGATCCGTGATGCCGGCATCGATCCGTCGGAAGTGGCTTATGTGAACGCCCACGCCACCTCCACCAAGGTCGGCGATCTGATCGAGATCCACGCGGTCAAGAAGGTGTTCGGCGACCACGCGCCGAAGCTGGCGATGAGCTCCACCAAATCGATGATCGGCCACCTGCTGGGCGCGGCCGGCGCGGTGGAGGCCATCTTCACGCTGCTGGCCATGCGCGACTCCGTGGCGCCGCCGACCATCAACCTGGACAACCCGGACGAGGGCTGTGATCTGGACCTGGTGGCCAACCAGGCCCAGCAGCGCACCATTGACGTGGCGTTGTCCAACTCGTTCGGGTTCGGCGGCACCAACGGGTCGCTGCTGTTCCGCAAGGTGTGAGCTGCGGGCCCGCCGTCAACGACCGGGGCCTCGCCTATGGCGACGGCCTGTTCGAGACCGTGCGGGTCACGGCGTCCGGCGCGGCGCCACTGTGGCCGCGCCACCGGGCGCGGCTGCTCGACGGCGCCGCCCGGTTGCGGATTCCGGTGGCGCAGGACGCCCTGGACCGCTGTCTCGCCGACGCTCTGACCGCCGCGCCGCCCGGCACCGGTCTGATCAAGCTGATTCTCACCCGGGGCCCGGGCGGTCGCGGGTACCTGCCGCCGTCGCACCCGACGCCTTCCCTGTTCGCCCAGCACGGCACCGTGCCGGAGTGGTCGCCGCTGTTGCGCCGCGACGGCATTGAAACCGGCCTGTGCAGCGAGCCCCTGGAGCGCGACCCGCTGGCGGGTCTCAAGCATCTTAACCGGCTGCCCCAGGTGCTGGCCCGCATGGAAGTGGCCCGCCGGGGCTGGCACGAGGGCCTGCTGCTGGACCGGCGCGGCTGCCCGCTGGAAGCCACCGCCATGAACCTGTTCGCGCTGTTCGGCGATACCCTGTGGACGCCCGCCCTGGACGCCGCCGGGGTGGCCGGCGTCGGCCGTGCCTGGTTGCTGGCGCGGGCCGGCGAGCAGGGCCGCCCGGTGCAGGTGCGGCTGCGTCCGCTGTCACATCTGCGCACCGCCGACAGCGTTTTTCTGATCAACAGTGTTGTCGGGGTGCTGCCGGTGCGTAAACTGGCGCAATGGGTCTGGCCGGTCACCGCGCCGGTGCGACAATTCCAAGAAGACTTCGAGGTTCTTTTTTCATAGATGCGCCGAAAAATACGAATGTTCGGGTTGCTGCTGTTGTTGCTCCTGGTCGGCATCCCTCTGGCCGGCTTCTGGGTGAGCGGCTATTTGCACCGGCCGCTGCCCCTGGAAGAGCCGGTGCTGGTGGAAGTGGCGCCGGGCTCTTCGTTCAACGGCCTGCTGGCGGGAATGCGCGCCGACGGCCTGCTCGGTGAGCCGCCGGAAGCCCGTCTGCGGCGCTGGTCGGCGCGGCTCTACAGCGCCTTCACCGGGGTCGATGCGCGCCTGCATGTGGGCGAGTACCAGCTCAACCCCGGCGACTCCCTGCTCACGCTGTTGGAAAAAATCGACCGTGGCGACGTGCTGCAACGCAGCGTTACCCTGGTGGAGGGCTGGAATTTCCGCGAATGGCGCGCCCGCCTGGCCGGCCTGGAGGGCATAGAGCACACCCTGGTGGACCTGGACGGCGCCGCGGTGATGGCCCGTCTGGGCCGGCCCGGTGCCCACCCGGAGGGCTGGTTCGCGCCGGAAACCTATTTCTACACGCGCGGCACCCGCGATGTGGATCTGCTGCGCCGCGCCCTGGAGCGCCAGCAGCGAATTCTCGATCAGGCCTGGGCGGCCCGCGATGAGGATCTGCCCTACGACACCCCCTACGAGGCGCTGATCATGGCCTCCATCGTGGAGAAAGAGACCGCGGTACCGGCGGAGCGCGGCCGCATCGCCGGCGTGTTCATCAACCGCCTGCGCAAGGGCATGCGGCTGCAGACCGATCCCACCGTGATTTACGGCATGGGCACCGACTACGACGGCAATATCCGCCGCTCCGACCTGCGCCGCAAAACCCCCTACAACACCTACGCGATCAGCGGCCTGCCGCCCACGCCGATCGCCATGCCCAGCCGCGAGTCGATCCTCGCGGCGGTGAGCCCGGAGCCCACCGAGGACCTCTTCTTCGTGGCCCGGGGCGACGGCAGCCATAAATTTTCCCGCACCCTGGCGGAACACCAGCGCGCGGTGCGCGAGTATCAGCTCAAGCGGCGCGAGAATTACCGTTCCAGCCCGGAGCCGCAACCGTGAGCGGGCGTTTTATCACGCTGGAAGGCGGCGAGGGCGCCGGCAAGAGTTCCAACCTGGCGTGGCTCGCCGAGCGCCTGCGCGACGCGGGCGTCCCCGTCACCGTGACCCGCGAGCCCGGCGGCACCGATCTGGCCGAACGGATCCGCCAGGTGCTGCTCGACCCCGGCCCGGAAGCCATGGACGACACCACCGAGCTGCTGCTGGTGTTCGCTGCCCGGGCGCAGCATTTGGCGGCGCTGATCCGGCCGGCGCTGGCGCGCGGCGAGTGGGTGCTCTGCGACCGCTTCATGGACGCCACCTGGGCCTACCAGGGCGCCGGCCGGGGCCTCGACCGGGAGCGCATCGCCGCGCTGGAGCGCCTGGTGCTTCAGGGTCTGACCCCGGACCGCACCCTGCTGTTCGACGTGCCGGTGGCGGAGGGCCTGGCGCGGGCCGGCAAGCGCTCCCGCCCGGACCGTATCGAACGGGAGCAGGCGGCCTTTTTCGAACGGGTGCGCCAGTGCTACCTTGAGCGCGCCACCGGCGAGCCGGACCGGTTCCGGGTGGTGGACGCCGGCGTCGGCCTGGATCAGGTGCGCGCGCAACTCGAGAACCACCTTCAGGAGATGCTGCAGTGGCGCTGAACGCCCCCATCCAGGTGCCCTGTCCCTGGCACCGGGAAGAGATGCAGCGGCTGCTGGAGCAGCACGCTCAGGGCCGTCTGCCCCATGCGTTGCTGCTCGCCGGCGCCGCCGGCAGCGGCAAGTTCCGCCTGGCCCAATCCCTGGCCCAGGCGCTGCTGTGCGAAAACCCCAGCGCCGGGCTCGCCTGCGGTCAATGCCACGGCTGCCATCTGAGCGCCGCCGGCACCCACCCGGACGCGCACACCCTGGTGCCGGAAGGCACCAGCCTGGGCATCAAGATCGATCAGGTGCGCCGTTTGGTGGAGTTCGGTACCCGCACCGCCCAGTACAACGGCGCCCGGGTGGCGTTGATCGCCCCCGCCGAGGGGCTGAACCGCAGCGCCCAGAACGCCCTGCTCAAGACCCTGGAGGAGCCCGGCCGGGGTCTGGTGCTGATCCTGGTCAGCCACCAGCCCAGCCTGCTGTTGCCGACCATACGCAGCCGCTGCCAGCAGCGGCATCTGCCGCTGCCGGAACCGGCGGCGGCGCTGGAGTGGCTGGTGCCTCAGGCCGGCGAAAAAGAGGCGCCGGCCTTGCTGGCCGCCGCCCAGGGCGCGCCGTTGCGGGCTCTGGAACTGCAGCAGGCGGACTGGTTCGCGGCCCGCGAGCAGCTCGCCGGGCAATTGCTGTCGGTGGCCCAGGGGCGCCTGTCGCCGGCCCAGGGCGGTCAGGCGCTGGCCGCCCACGACCCGCGCGTGATGGCCGGAGTGCTGTACGGCTGGCTGGCCCGGGCCTCGGTGCTGGCCGCCCTCGGCGATAAGGTGGAGCAGGCCGACCCGGCCGGGGTTCAGGATCCCAAGGTGGAGCCGATACTCAGACAACTGGCGGCGCAGCTTCCGCCGGCGCGGCTGCTGCGCGCCGCCCAGCGGGTCATGGAAGGGCGCCGGCAGCTGATGGGCGGCGCCAACCCGAATAAAGAGCTGCTCATGGAACAATGGTTGCTGGTCCTGGTGGGCGTTGACGCTGCCGCCGGCGGCTTCTAATCTGCTGAGACCATTCCAATAACGCTAAAGGGTTTGTCAGGGGGAGCGATCGCATGAAAATGCCCGGAGGCCGCAGCGGCATTCTGTCATTGAGCATCAAGGACAAGGCGGCCCTGTATTCGGCTTACATGCCTTTCGTCACCAACGGCGGTCTGTTCGTCGCCACCGACAAGAACTACAAGCTGGGCGAGGAAATCTTCCTGCTGCTCAATATCATGGACGAGCCGGAAAAAATTCCGGTGGCCGGCAAGGTGGTGTGGATCACGCCCCAGGGCGCCCAGGGCAACCGCAGCGCCGGTATCGGCGTGCAGTTTTCCGACCAGGACGACACCGCCCGCCGCACCATCGAAAACCACTTGGCCGGCTCGCTGCAATCGGATCGTCCCACCCACACCATGTAGCGTTCGCGGTCGCTCCCCGCTACCCTTGCGGTTTTCCCGCTATCCGCGACAGGAGCCGAACCGTTGATGTCCGACACCGCTGTTGATCGTCCCGATCTGGTGGATTCCCACTGCCACCTGGACCGTCTTAATCTGGATGCCTACGACGGTGATTTCGACGCCATGATGGCCGCCACCCGCGCCGATGGCATCAGCCATATGCTGTGCATCGGTGTCGATCTGGAAACCTTTCCCCGTGTCCGTGAGCTGGCCGAGCGCCACGCCGACGTGCACGCCACCGTGGGCGTGCATCCGCTCTACAAGGACTCCCGCGAGCCGGACGCCGATGAGCTGGTGCGGCTGGCCGACCACCCCCGAGTGGTGGCCATCGGCGAGACCGGCCTGGATTATTTTTACGCCAAGGAACAGCGCGACTGGCAGCGGGACCGCTTTATCGAGCACATCCGCGCCGCCCGCCGCACCGGTTTGCCGCTGATCATCCACACCCGTGGCGCCAAGGAGGACACCCTGGCGCTGTTGCGCGAGCATGGCGAAGGCGAGGTGCGCGGGGTGCTGCACTGCTTCACCGAAGACCTGGATATGGCCGAGCAGGCCATGGCGCTGGGCTTCTATATTTCCATTTCCGGCATCGTCACCTTCCGCAACGCGGAGGCGTTGCGCGACACCGTGCGTCAGGTGCCGCTGGAGCGCCTGTTGATCGAAACCGACTCCCCCTGGCTGGCGCCGGTGCCATACCGGGGTAAACCCAATGAGCCCCGTTACGTGGCCCAAGTGGCGGAGTGCGTGGCGGAGCTGAAGGGGATCCCGGTGGCCGAGCTGGCAGCGTTGACCCGTGACAATTTCTACACCCTGTTCAACAAGGCGGCGCGATGAACGATCTGACCGTATGGATTCTCACCGGCGCCCTGTCGGCGGCGGTGACCGCCCTGATCGCCTTGCTGGTTACGCGCGGCGCCCTGAACCGTCTGCGCGGCGAGCGGGATCAGGCCCGTGACCGTCTCGCCACTCTGGCCGAGGAACGCGACCGTCAGCACCAGCAGCAGGACGAGCGCCAACGAAATCTTGAGCAACGGCTGCGTGAAAGCGAGCAGAGCCTGGCCCAGGCGCGCGCCGACAAAGCCCGTCTGGATGAGCGGCTGGCCGGCCAGCAGGACAAGCTCACCTTTCTGGAAAACAGCCGCGAACAGCTGCGCCATGAATTCGAGAACCTGTCGGCGAAAATCTTCGAACAGCGCAGCAAGCAGTTTGAGGAAAAGAACCGCGAGGGGCTGGACGGGCTGTTGAAGCCGTTCCGCGAGCAGCTCTCGGAGTTCCGCCGCCGGGTGGATCAGATCCACGGCGACGACGCGCGCGCCCAGGCGGCGCTCACCGAACAGCTGCAACACCTGAAAAGCCTCAACCAGCAGATGCACCAGGACGCGCGCAACCTCACCGAGGCGCTCAAGGGCCAGGTGAAAACCCAGGGCAACTGGGGCGAGATGATTCTGGAGCGGGTGCTGGAAAGCTCCGGGCTCACCAAGGGCCGCGAATACGATACCCAGGTGGCGCTGAAAGGGGAGAGCGGCGAACGACGTCTGCCGGACGCCATCGTGCATCTTCCGGAAGACAAGGACGTGGTAATCGACGCCAAGGTGTCGCTGGTGGCCTACGAGCGCTACGTGTCCGCCGAGGACGACGAACAGCGCGGCCTGGCCCGCGAACAGCACCTCAGCTCCCTGCGCGCCCACATCAAGGGTCTGGACGCGAAGAATTACAGCGGCCTGGAAGGGGTGCGCAGCCTCGATTTCGTGCTGCTGTTCATCCCCGTGGAAGGGGCCTTCATGACCGCCATGGAAGCGGATCCGGGCCTTTATACCGAGGCCTACGAGCGCAATATCGTGCTGGTCAGCCCGACCACGCTGCTGGTCACCCTGCGCACCATTCAGAACATCTGGCGCTACGAGTACCAGAACCGTAACGCGCTGGACATCGCCAGCCGCGCCGGCCGCATCTGCGACCAGGTGTCACTGGTGGCGGAGTCCCTGTCGGATGTGGGCGACAAGATCGACAAGGCGCAGCAGTCCTGGGAAACCTCCTACAAACGGCTCACCGAAGGCCGCGGTAACCTTCTCGGTCAGGCCCACAAGCTGCGCGACCTGGGCGCCAAGGCACGCCGCGCTCTGCCCGCCGCCTCCGACGACGATGCGGACGAGGGCGCGGACCAGAACGGCACGCCGGAGAGCGACGACACGCCCTGAGCGGGGTCAGTGGCCGCGCTGGTGCGCGGCCCGTTGCGCCTTCTTGATGTTCTCCCGGCGCGCCTGTTGTTGCGCCTTGGTGGGTTTGTCCTTCTCCGGCACCTTGGGGCGCGGTTTGGCCTCGAACATGTCGGCGCTGCTGTGCACCGGCGCGCTGCCCAATTGCTCCAGCACCTTGCGGGCGTCGTCGCTGTCGGCGATCAGCTTGCCGCCTTTCATGTGCGCCCATTCCTTGGGGATCAGCCATTTCACCGTGCCCCAGGTGCCGCTTTTGCGTTGTCCGGCCACCCGCTGGATGCCGCCAGGGTCGCCCACGTCGTGGGTGCGGAACGTCTTGAACTGGGATTTGTTGCGCACCGCCACATGGTAGTAGTCGCCGTCGCTGCCACGGTCCGGCGCCTTGCGCTGGGCGCCTTCCGGCTGAGAGCGGGCGCGTTCGGATTTGCTCATATTGCGCCAGGTTTTCTGCGCCTTCTTGATGTTTTGGGTATACGGATTAAATGGTTGATCTTACCTTTGCATGAGAGTGAGGCAAACCGACATCTCATCGGATTATCTGGTTGGTACTCCAACCTACTGCTGATGCATGCTTCCCTCGCTAATTCCAGCAAGAACCCCA